>JAEEGK010004266.1_pt1 | contig 35198 bp, 29 predicted proteins | sample 8958771 | NCBI WGS metagenome assembly JAEEGK01 (sample SAMN16246547, study PRJNA631951) | gut metagenome | biome: gut microbiome; feature: rumen; material: SC-attached | host: Bos | place: Iran: Karaj | collected 2018-10 | reverse complement strand
GGGACGTTCCGGTCTCAGGCTACATGATGCAGTTTATATTCATGCTGCTGGGCTGCATCATCCTGGCTCTGGGAATCTGGATTCAGTTCAAAGGCGGCGTGGCGATGCTGCCCGGCGAAGCAATGAACCGCGCAATCAGCAGGGTTACCGGCAGACGGTATGAGAATGTCAAGATTGCTTTCGATATCCTGTATATCGCTGCTGCCGTTGTCATCTGCCTGGTATTCCTGGGGGAACTGAAGGGAGTACGGGAAGGAAGCATCATTGCGGCCCTGGCGGTCGGCAGCATTATCAAACTGATGAACCGGCTGTATGACAGATGGTTCACATGCAAAAAAGCATAACGGAGAATTCTGGAGGAATATTTTTTATGAAACTGGAACGAATGGATGATTTTTTTGCGGCACGGGTGGACGGCTATGATGATCATATGCGGACCAATATTGAAGGCGCGTCTGATTTCTACGCCTATACCGCTTCCCTGCTGCCCATGGATAAAGACGCGCAGGTGCTGGATCTCGGCTGCGGAACGGGGCTGGAACTGGAGGAGTATTTCCGGCTCAATCCCGATGCGTCCGTTACAGGCATCGACCTTTCGGAAGCCATGCTGAAGGCGCTGAAGGCAAAGCTTCCGGATTACCGGATCAACCTGGTCCGGGGATCCTATTTTGACGTTCCCCTGGGAAAAGCTGCATTTGACGCAGCTGTCTCCGTGGAATCCCTGCATCATTTCACGGGCGGGCAGAAGGAAGCCCTGTACAGGAAGCTGCGGACAGCGCTGAAAGACGGAGGCGTCTTTATCCTCACGGATTATTTTGCCGAATCCGAAGAACTGGAAGAAGAATATTTCCGGAACCTGGCGCAGCTGAGACAGGAACAGGGGTTATCGGAAAATGAGTTTTTCCATTACGACACCCCGCTGACTGCAGAGCATGAGATGGCGGTCCTGGAATCCGCCGGCTTTTCCGAAGTCCGGCTGCTGAAGGTGTGGGGCACTACCTGCACCCTCCTTGCGAAAAAATGATGGTTCCAAGGCAGGAAGAAACAAATGAACATTGAGAATTACCTGGCCGGAAACAGCGTTAATTTTCCTTCTATCTTTCATTGACCGGATCGTCGTTGTACGGTATAATTGTTCTATGCCTCGGGGACGGCACCCATTCCAAAAAACAGCAGGCACATACCGCAAGGGGGATGATACCCATCGAAAAAAACATTGTTGTGGTAGATGAAAACGGCATTGTGTATGAATCTACGTGGCCGAAAAGAGCCAACGGTCTTGTGAAAAAAGGCAGGGCACGCTGGCTGGACGAACATACGATCTGCCTTGCGTGTCCGCCGGAACAGATGGAGGACAACGAAATGGAAAACTTCGAACAGGCAGAAGCCGTAACAGAGCGTATCGCTGAACCCGAAAGCATGGAGCCAAAGGATCCCAGGCTGGGCAATCTGACCATTGAAGGCCTGATCGAGCGGATGGACGCCATCCGGAAAGAGATGGTCTGGATGAGCCAGATCTGCTCAACGATGGAGAACATCGCGAACCAGGGCAGCAAGGATGAAGCCGGTCATGTGGCGGAGGCGACCAGCCAGGCCTTCGTGGCCAGGGAAACCACCTGCCAGCAGCAGCTCCGGTTCCTGGAAAAGATCTACGACGATTACTTCTCCGGCCGCACGGAAACCAGCCGGGCGAGCCAGACCAGGATGCTCCTCGAACAGATGACCGGCACCCTCTCCGCATGCAGCAACAGTCCGGATGCGATTGAGGCAGCCCTGAAGTTCTACGGCGATCTGCTGAAACAAGCTTAACCAGGTTTCCCCCGGGCAATGCCCGGGGGATTTTGATATTCCTGCCTTTTTTATCCGTCGATTTCCCGCAGTCCCCTGCGGCCCAGCTCAGTCATACGGCGGCAGTAATCGTCGCTGCGTTTCTGGATATCGTCCTGGTAGACTTCCAGCTCCGGCATGGAAACGGCAAAGAAATCATAGCCGATCCGGTCGAATATATGCTGTTCCCCGAAGATAATCAGCTGGTGGAAGGACTTCCGGGCTTTTTCATCCTCACCCAGCGCGTGGAAAGCCAGGCCCTGGTAATAGATATAATCGGACGGCTGGTCGTTGTAGTACCGCACCGGTTCGGGAACCTGAGACCCGGCGGAAGCCTTTTCAAAAAACTCCCGGGCCTTTGCCTCGTCGCCCACGGCCCGCATGGCGCAGCCCATCACATAATAAGCCCGGTTGTCCGGTACGTTTTCCAGCTTTCCCTCTCCCAGGTTTTCCGGATATTTCAGGGTCCGCTCCGCAAAGGCTGCCGCGTCCTCCGGCTTTCCTTCCGCCAGTGCCTTTTCCGCAAGGGCGAACAGTGCGGCTTTATACTCATCCGCTACCTTGCCTTCTCCGCCTTCCCACACGTGGAAAGTATAATTTGTCAGGAGATCAAGGGCTTTTTCATACTGTCCGGTCCGGTTCAGCAGGGAGATATACGCCAGCATCAGCGCGCAGCGGTCCGGAATCAGTTCCTTGTGCGCTTCCAGGATGGCCAGCCGTTCCCCGGCCGGGCGGTCCAGCCGTTTCAGCAGCTGGTCCTGCTCCAGCAGGTAGCGGCTGTTTTCCGGCTCCAGCCGCACCGCCTCCGCGATTTCCCCTTCTGCCAGGCTCCGGTCGCCATGGTTGTAATAAGCGATGGACAGGTTCCGATGGGCAGGTGCCAGGCCGGGCTGTTCCTTCACGGCCGCCTGCCAGTGGGATACCGCGGCGTCATACTGCTTTTTGTCATACAGCAGCTCGCCCAGGTAGTAATGGGCTTTCGGCGCGGTATCCAGGATGGATACCGCGTATTCCAGCATGGCCTTTTCCTCCGCCCGGTTCGGGAAGCAAAAATCCGTCGGCAGGGCTTCCCCTTTTTCCGCGTCCGCTCTTGCGGCATCCTTCTGTCCCAGCTTCCCTTCCGCAAAGGCTTTGGCGTAGTATTTCATCGGCGTCTCCGCGGGGCATCCGGCCAGCAGGTCTGCCGCGTCCTGCGGGAATCCGAAAGTTATTAGCTCATATGCCGCATTCAGGTAAGCCTCCGCCCTTCCCCCGGTCGCCCGGTCAAACATTTCCCGGTCTGCCCGGCACAGCAGGCTGCTGTACAGCGGGTCGATTTCCATGCTTTCATCCACGAAGCGCCGGTATTCCGGGCTGTCCCCGCGCAGGTGCGCCAGGATGGATGCCTTCAGGGACCGGGTTTTCATATTATGCCAGCCCCGAAGCAGGCTTTCATCGGCAAACCGCAGGCCTTTTTCCAGTTCTCCCTGCTTTACGCAGATGCAGGCCAGGTGATACCAGGCCGCGCCTGCCGTCTCCGCACTCCAGGTCGCTTTGAAGAATGCGTCATACGCTTCCGGCAGCTTCTCCAGCGTTTCCAGCGCGAGCCCCAGGTTGAAGTACGCTTCCCCGGAATACGGGTTGGGGTTGCGCCAGGTCTGCTTGCGGATGGCCGCCCGGAAGAACGGAACGCTCTCCTCCACCCGGGCATTGCGCAGCAGGAAAAGCCCGTAGGCATTGTTCAGCCGGATATCGGTCGGGTCCCGCCGCAGTCCTTCCCGGTAGTAATCATCCGGCAGGAAGGTAGCATGCCGGTACTGTTCCAGGTGCTGTCCCGCCAGGTACAGTTCCTCCGTCGTTTCAATTTCCCCGGGTGCCTTCAGCGCCTCCGCGGGTTCCGGAATCGGCAGGTCTTCCCGGATATATTCCCGGTATTCGCAGAGCAGCACTCCGTTTTCGTCATATACGGCAATCCGGTAATCGCCCGGGCTGTCCATCATGTCCGTAAAGGCCGCCTTCGGCGAGAGATCCGCCTTTTTCCGGTAGATTTCCTTCCCGCCGGCTTCCAGGACGATTTCGGCGTTCCGGTACTCCCCGGTGGCATACACCTTCAGGCAGGCGGACACGGCTTTCGCCTGTACCGCCCGGTTCGCTTCCACACCGTACGCAAAGGGGTCCGGTTCAATCGGTTTCCCGTTTCCGTCCAGGAAGTCAAGGCCCAGGATGATGTCCTTGGTCGCGTTGCGGACGCGCCCCACGGTTTTGTAGGGCATGAAGTACTGCACGAAGTCTTTCTCTTCCTGCGGTTTCAGCCAGGTAAAGTCCGGCTGGTTATCGCAGAACACGCCGGTCATCAGCTCGATATAGGGGCCGTCCTCATCGGTCAGGTTCCGGTCCCAGGTTTTGCCGAAATCGCCGCATCCCCAGGTCCACTGCTTTTTCCCGGGGCTGATGTGGTGGTCCGCCACATGCAGCAGTCCGGCGTCCTTCCCCTCGTCAAAGTTCCCGACAAAGTCAAAGTCCGAATGTGCCGCCATGTAGGAGGTCGGCACCCGGATATTCTTATACCGGGAGATGTCCACCCCGGCGGAATAGTCCGCCTTGTAGTACTCGCCCGTGGCGATCGGAAAGGTGGAAACCGCACGTTTCCCGTGGTCCATCACGGCGTTCACGTCCGGCGGGAACACGGAGAAGGTATTGTCATTCACGGATACGGCCGGATTCGCCCACCACAGGAAGGTCTGGGGATAATCGGTCGGGTTGAACAGCCTGCCCCGGATCTCGATATACGCCTTGTCCGGATACAGGGTCATGCTGGCATTGCCTTTGGTGCCGTTGATCCGGTCGGTCTCCCCGATCGTCACCGTGGCGGACCCGTCCGGGTTTTCGCAGAAGGTGCAGTCCACCGGCATAAAGGTGGAAGGCCGGTGGTGCTGCGGCCAGTTGAACTCGATTCCCCCGCTGATCCACGGCCCGGCCAGTCCCACCAATGCGGGCTTGATCACCCGGTTGTAGTATACAAAGTCATATCCGTTCGTCTTGTCCAGCGCCCGCTGGATGCGGCCGCCCAGTTCCGGCAGGATCATCACATACAGGTAATCATTCTCCAGGATCACTGCCCGGTACGCGGCATCCTCTTTGACATCGCTGATTTTCTCGCAGATCGGAACCGGGTACACCTTTCCCGTGGAGCCCTGGTAAGCGCGCTTCTCAATAAACAGCGGGTCCTTTTCCATGCTTCCGGTACGGTAGGTGGGAATGATGACAGTTTCCTCGTAAACCCTGGCCTTGTTCATATGGTTCTCTCCCCGGATTTTTATCCTGATCAGTCTGGCACCTATCATATCATGGACATCCCATTCCGTCCATTGTCCTGCGGGATGCAAAATGATAAAATATGGGAAAGACTGAAAACAGCATACCGTGTGTCCGCCGAACCGGCACCGGAAGAATCGGACCGTCCTGCTGACCGGAGGAGGAATACCTGATGCGGAAAACCAAGATCATCTGTACCATCGGCCCCGCCTGTGACAACGAAGAAACGCTGACCGCCCTGTGCAAAGCCGGGATGAATGTCGCGCGGCTGAACTTTTCCCACGGCACGCAGGAGGAGCATCTGCGCCGGATCAACCTCATCAAATCCGTCCGGGAAAAGCTGGACCTCCCCATCGCCATCATGCTGGATACCAAAGGGCCCGAGTACCGGATCGGTACGTTCCGGAACGGCCCGGTCACCCTGCAGGACGGTGCGGAATTCACCCTCACCACGGAACCCATTACCGGGGACGAAACCCGTGTTTCCGTTTCCTACCGGAAACTCACGGAAGAGCTTTCCGAAGGGGATACCGTACTGATCAACAACGGCCTGGTCATCCTGACCGTGGAGCAGGTTGCCGGGAATGATATCCGCTGCCGCGTCGCCGCGGGCGGAACGCTGAGCGACCGGAAAAGCATGAACTTCCCGGGCAGGGTGCTGCGCCAGGATTTCCTGTCCGAGCAGGATCGGAAGGATATCCTTTTCGGCCTGGAAAACGATATTGACTTCGTGGCCGCCTCCTTTGTCAGCACCCGGGAGGATGTCCAGTCCATCCGGGACCTGCTCGACCAAAACGGCGGGCAGGATGTGGACCTGATCGCCAAGATCGAAAACCGGAGCGGTGTGGACCATATCGAGGACATCTGCGAGGTGGCGGACGGAATCATGGTGGCCCGCGGGGACCTGGGCGTGGAAATCCCCTTCATGGAGGTGCCCGCCCTGCAGAAATACCTGATCAGCAAGTGCCGGATGCTCGGAAAGCGTGTCATCACCGCCACGGAAATGCTGGAGAGCATGATCCACAATCCCCGGCCGACCCGGGCTGAAATCTCCGACGTGGCAAACGCCGTTTATGACGGTTCCTCCGCGATCATGCTCAGCGGCGAAACCGCTGCCGGCAAGTATCCCGTACAGGCCGTTTCCACCATGGCGCAGACCGCGGAGTTTACGGAAGCCGGGATTGATTACGCGGAACGTTTCCGCACCATGGAATTCCGGATCCACAACAACCTCGACGCCATCTCCCACGCCACCTGTTCCATGGCGGTGGATGTCGGCGCCAAAGCCATCGTGGTCAATTCGCTTTCCGGCCGCACCGCCCGGATGGTCAGCCGTTTCCGCTGCCCGGTGAATATCATCGGCACCACGACCAGCCCCAAGGCATGGCGGAAACTGAACCTGTCCTGGGGCGTGACCCCGGTGCTCACCGAGGCGTTTTCCTCCATTGATGTCATGTTCTGGCAGGACCTGAAGCTTGCGAAGGACCTGTTCCGCCTGCAGCCCGGCGACAACGTCGTGCTCACCGGGGGACAGATCAACGGCGCCCCCGGCAACACCAACACCATCAAGGTGGAAACCGTCCGGTAATCCTCCCTGTTTCCGGAAATGAATAAAAAACACCCTGTATGCGGCGCAGGCACGGATGCCTGCCGCAGACGGGGTGTTATTCACTGTGGTTTATTCGTTCCGGGTGTCAGCAGTCCTTCACGGTCACGATGTATTCCACGCCTTCCGGAATGGCAATTCCGGGATCCGCGGTCACGATTTCCGGCTTTTTCCCCTGGGCTTCCAGTCCGGACATAAAGTGGCACAGGGCAATTCCGATGTCAATCTTCTGCATGTCCCCGACTTTCTCATTCACATAGCCTTTGTCATGCTTCTCGTAGAAATGGTAATCATTTCCGGAAACAACAATCCGCCAGGGCTGCTTGTTCACCGCGGAAGGCGCCAGGCGTACCATCTCGATCAGGTCGGCAATCGGCGCCTGCTTTTCCGCGGGCAGTCCCGCGTCCCAGGCCCCGTCAAAGAAGATCTTTTCCGCGGGCATCCGGTTGTCCGCGCCGACTCCCCGGCGCATCAGCGCTTCCTTGATGGAAAGCCGGTTTGCGGGATAGCCGAGGGGGCTGATACATGGCATCATTTCCCCGTCTTCCAGTCCGGCTGCCTTTTCAAACACTTCCCGCTTCATCGTGCCGCCGATCCAGGTGGTGCCGATTCCCAGCGACCACGCGTACAGAACCAGCTTTTCAAACGAATAGCCGAACGCCACGTCCGCATAGGGAACCTTCTCCACCTTGCCGGCCACATACAGCTTTTCCCCGGAAAGCACCGGGCTGGACAGGCCGTATTTCTTGGCGTCCAGCAGGACAAACCGCACCGGGATTCCGAATGGATTTGTGATCTGCCGCATATACCGTTCCAGCCGGTCCCGGTCTTCCTCGCTGACGGGAATCCCGTCGAACGTACGGACGCTCCGCCGCCCCTGGATGGTCTTCATCAGGTCAGTCATTGATTCATTCCCCGCTTTCCGTTTTTATTTGTTCAGGAGGGCCTCCACCTGGGCCCGTTTCTCATACAGCACGCATCCGCCCGCGTGGTCATCGTCCAGGAACCCGCCGTCCTGCAGGGCCCGGAACAGGGGCGACTGCAGGGCTTCCTTCAGGGAGGTATCCCGCACGTTGATATCCGAAAAGGGTGAGAACGGGCAGGGTTCCGCGCCGCCGTGGGAGTTGATGTGGAAGAACCCGCGTCCCGCCGCCACACAGCCGCCGCTGCTTTTCTCGTCTCCCGGGAATGAAATGTACACCATCTCGGGATGTTCTTCCCGCAGGCGGGCAATTTCCCGGCTCAGGTATTCCCGTTCAGTATCCCCCGGTGCGAGCTCTTTGCTGTCGTCGGTCACCGGGACAAACTCCACGAAGATCACGGCCTTGCATCCCCGGTCGGACAGGCTCCGGAGGAACGCTTCGGACGATACCTCCCGGATGTTCTGCGTGGTCACCGTAACGGACGCGCCGAAGATCAGGCCTTTCTCATGGAGCGTGTCCATGTTGCGGATCAGCCGGTCATACACGCCCGGTCCCCGGCGGCGGTCGGTCATTTCCTTCCCGCCCTCGATGCTCATAATGGGCACCAGGTTCCGGCATTTGTCAAACAGCCGGAAGTACGCTTCATCCATATAGGTCCCGTTGGTAAAAATGGGAAACAGGATATTCGGGTGCTTTCCGGCGCTTTCGATGATATCCCGCCGGATCATGGGTTCCCCGCCGGCCAGCAGGATAAAGCTGATTCCGAGCTCATTCGCCTCCCCGAAAACACGCAGCCATTCTTCAGCGGTCATCTGGCGCACCGGCGCCGCGTCCACCGTGGCATGGTTGCAGCGGGAATAGCAGCCTGCGCAGTGCAGGTTGCACTGGCTGGTAATGCTGGCGATCAGGAACGGCGGAATATGCTCTCCCGCGTCCTCCGCCTTCCGGCGCTTTGCGGATGCTTTCCGGCTGGCCAGCGCGAATTTTGCCATATAGGCGCTCTCCCGGGGATTCCGGAATGTCGCTTTGATAATATCGCCCACAACGCGTTCCACACCGTGCGTCATATAGGCCTGGATGTCAAATTCCCGGTTCATTTCTTTCTTCCTGTCTTTTCCGAAACCGGAAAAACCGCCCCGGTTCATCAGTTCGACTTACAGGGGCAGCCTTCCTGTTATGCTTTTCCGATATCGCTGAAATCGATATCCATGGCAATCTGCAGTGTATAGTCCGGATACGCTTTCTGTACGCGTTCTGTCACATCCCGGTGAACTTCCCGGCGGTCCTTCGCGTCAAAGCTCACCACAATATCAAACCGGAGTGTTTTCTCCTCCTTGTCCATGTAAAAGCCATGCATCTGGAGGACGTATGGGTTCTCCTTCACGATCCGGCGTACCTTTTCCCGGGTTTCCGCCGCCTCAGGATCCTTCGTGTTATAGGAATACACCCCGATGGCCGTCAGGATCACGTTATGCTTCCGCACAACGTCGGCTGTCACCCTCCGCACCAGCTTGTCCAGCTCATCCGCGGACAGCGTGTCCGGAACCTCAATATGGACGGATCCGTTGTAGGAGTCCGGTCCGTAGTTATGCAGCACCAGATCGTACGCGCCGCTGATCTCCGGATAGCTGTTGATGGTTGCCTTGATATCCCGCACCATCTGGGCATCCGCCCGCTCCCCGAGGATCCGGGAAATCGTCTCGCTCAGCATCCCCAGGCCGGATTTGATGATGACCAGGGCGATAATCGCGCCCAGCCAGGCCTCCAGGGAGATATGGAAGAGGAGGTAGATCCCGGCCGCCACCAGCGTGGAGGCGGAAATCACGGAATCCAGTACCGCGTCTTGCCCGGAGTTGACCAGGGAATCGGAATTCACCTGTTCTCCGGTCCGCTTCACATACCGGCCCAGGAAAATCTTCACCAGCACAGCGGCTGCCACGATAATCAGCGCAGCCGCGGAATAATCTGGTGTGTCCGGTGTGACGATCTTCTTCACGGACTCGACAAACGCCGTGATCCCGGCATACAGCACCAGAAATGAAATCACCATGGCGCTCAGGTATTCCACCCGGCCGTATCCGAAGGGATGCTTCCGGTCGGGTTCCTTTCCGGCCAGCTTGGTTCCGGCAATAGTAATCACGGAGCTTGCCGCGTCCGACAGGTTGTTCACCGCGTCCATCACAATGGCGATGGAGTTGGCGGTCAGCCCGACGACCGCTTTGAAGCCCGCCAGGAACACATTGGCCAGGATTCCGATGATACTGGTCCGGATAATGATCCGGTCACGGCTTGTCTGTCCGCTCATTTCTTATTTCTCCAGTTCTGCGGCAACCGCGTCGCGTACTTCGTTCATATCGGTCGTGGGCTCAAACCGGCCGACCACTTTGCCTTCCCGATCCACCAGGAACTTGGTGAAGTTCCAGCCGACGTAGGTCTTGTCGCCGTAAGCCTTATTGTTCATGGCTGCAAACTTGTTCAGTGCCGCATTCTTCAGTCCCTTGCCGAAACCCTTGAACGGCTTCTCGGACGCCAGGTAAGCAAACAGCGGATCCGCGCTGTCGCCGTTCACGTCGATCTTCGCGAACTGCGGGAAATCGGCGCCGAACTTCAGCGTGCAGAACTGGTGGATCTCATCCGCGCTGCCGGGCGCCTGGTTGGCAAACTGGTTGCAGGGGAAATCCAGGATTTCCAGGCCCTGGTCCTTCATTTCCTTGTACATCGCTTCCAGGGGCTCATAATGCGGGGTAAAGCCGCATCCGGTCGCCGTGTTGACGATCAGCAGCACCTTGCCGCGGTATTCGGAGAGGCTCACATCGTTTCCTTTGCGGTCTTTCACGGTAAAATCATAAACGGTCTTCATCTTTCATGCTCCTTCCTTTTTTCGGTCGTTTTTGTCCTTCTGGTTGCCAAGCAGTTCATAGAGCAGTGAATACAGCATCCGTGCCTTTTCCGGCGGCAGTTCGATACAGCCGGCCACATTGCCGGGAATATCCTTTGCCTTTTCCTGCAGCGCCCTGCCCGCTTCGGTCAGTGTGATTTCGACCACCCGGTCGTCCCCGCGGCTCCGCCGCCGTTCCACATAACCGGCCTGCTCCATCTTCTTCAGCAGCGGCGACAGGGTTCCGTTGTCCAGCATCAGCCTTTCGCCGATTTCCGTTACGGATACTCCGTCCTTTTCCCAGAGCACCAGGAAAACGATGTACTGCGTGTAGGTCAGCCCCAGGGGCTTCAGCCAGGGGGTGTACATGCCCGTCACATTCCGCGCGGCGGCATAGAGCGGAAAACACAGCTGGTTGTCCAGCTTCATCGCCTCGTGATAATCGTACTCCATGGTTTCTCCTTCCGTTGCGTTTGATGCAAATATGTTGTATCATACACATCTGCGTTTGTCAATACCCCAAATGCAGTTTTTTCAGAAAAAGTTAAACATATAAAACCGTCTCTTTTCGGATCATGCATCCGGCGGCCCGTAGATTATACGCTATATACATTATATTTGTGTCTTCCCGGTGTTTCTCCCCTTGCCATCTTCCGTTTTCGGATTATAATATGTTTGTTTTTGCTAACATCATGAACAGGCCAATGTCCTGTTCCGGAGGAACGGATCAGAAGATGAAAAAGCGGATTTGGGACCTTTACGCGCCGATTTATAAGAAAGCCATGCAGGCAGACCAGCGGATCTACGATTTTATGTATGAGCGGATCCCGCTGAAAATCCGGGATATGGAAGTGCTGGAAATTGCCACCGGTCCCGGGCTCCTGGCCCGGCATGTGGCGCCGGCGGCAAAGCGAATGATCGCGACGGATTATTCGGACGGTATGATCGCCGAGGCGAAGAAGGGCAGCTGTCCGGCGAACCTCACCTTTGAAGTGGCTGATGCCATGGATCTTCCCTATGCCGATGATTCATTCGACGCGGTGCTGATCGCCAACGCCCTGCACATTGTACCGGACCCGGAAAAAGCCCTGCGGGAGATCGACCGTGTCCTCCGCCCCGGCGGCCTCCTGATCGCGCCAAACTTCGTGGAGCACAAAGGTACCCTCGGCAGCCGGATCTGGTCCCGTATCCTGCAGATTGCCGGAATCCGCTTTGAGCATCAGTGGTCTGCCGCGGAATATCTTCAGTTTCTGGAAAACAATGGCTGGAAGGTTGAGTTCAGCCGGGAAATGGAAGCCCGCATTGCCATGATGTACACAGAATGCCGGAAAATGTAATCTCCGGACGGCCGGGTCGGACCGGCCGTCCTTTTCATTTCATTTATTATATATGACTAATCATCTTCTCCCCTGTCATATCCCGTCATCTTCAATTTAAAAATATCCTGTTTTTTAGGCTTTTCTTTTTGCAGAATAGATGTTATACTCTTCCGCGGTTAGTTTTGTCTAACATTATTCCCGTCCTGCAGGAATCATTTTTCATCGGGAGGAGCATATTGCTGTGGGATTGTTCAGGAGGTTTGTCAGCCAGACGCGGAAACCGGAAGGTTTCCTGGGAAAGATGATGCTGAACAGCATGAACTCCGGTCATGCGAAGCAGGCGGACTGGGGGTTGTCCTTTCTGCCCCATTTGGAACCGGAGCGTATCGCTGACCTGGGATGCGGCGGGGGGCGAAACGCGGCCGAGCTGCTCAGGCGGTACCCGGCTGCCCATGTCACCGCCGTGGATTATTCCGAAATGTCCGTTGCAAAGGCAAAGGAATATAACGCCGGCGAAATCGCAAACGGCCGCTGCAGGGTGCAGCAGGGTGATGTTTCATGTCTCTCGCTTCCGGCCGGGTCTTTTGATCTTGCCACGGCTTTTGAGACCGTCTATTTCTGGCCGGGGCTGGAAAAATGCTTCCGTCAGGTTGCGGAAATCCTGAAACCCGGCGGGGTTTTCCTGGTCTGCAACGAATCCGACGGAGCGGATGCTGCGGGCGTCCGGTTCGAAAAAATCATTGACGGGATGAAAACCTATACTCCGGATGACATTGAATCTGCCCTGGTCCGGGCCGGCTTCTCCGAAGTCTGGAAAGCTCATCATCCGTCCAGGCCGTGGATTACGGTAATTGCAAGAAAATAAAAAACGGAGGAACTGGATAATGAAACCGGATTACAAAAACTGGATGCCCAAAGGAATGGTTTGCTCCTTTATCGCCGGAGCTGCCGCATGTGCGGTCATCCTGCTTCTTCTTGCCTTTACAGGCATTGTGCCTGCCGGAACGCTGAAAACCGTCCTGGTTATCCTGGCAGCGGTACTCACTGCGGTCTTCCTGGGAATGGCCGTCTGGTCCGTCCTGATGTACCGGGCATTTGACTACAACGGGAAGCGGCAGATGTCCCGGCAGATTATCGACGGAGTTGCGAAGCAAGTCCGTCTGCCCCACGGCGGCAAATGCCTCGACGTCGGCTGCGGAAGCGGCGCGCTCTCCATTGCGGTGGCCCGTCGGAATCCGGAAGCCTCCGTCATCGGAATTGACCGTTGGGGAAAGGAATACGCTTCATTCAGCAAAACCCTGTGCGAAAACAACGCCAGGGCGGAAGGCGTCCGGAACACGGAATTCCGCCAGGGAGATGCCACGCATCTGGATTTCCCGGATGAATACTTTGACGCGGTCACCAGCAACTATGTGTATCACAACATTCCCGGCGACAAACAGGCCTATGTCCTGGAAACGCTGCGTACGCTGAAGAAGGGCGGATCCTTCGCCATCCATGACATCATGTCCGTTTCAAAATACGGGGATATTCATTCCTTTGTACAGAAGCTGAAAGACATGGGTTTCCGGGAAGTCAAGCTGATCAATACGACCAGCGGATTGTTCATGAAGAAGAGTGAATCGGCATGGATGGGGCTATCCGGCTCCGCGCTGCTGATCGGGAAAAAGTAAAGAAATGGAAGTCGGGGATTGAAAAGATGAAAGCAAAACGCGAAAAAAAGCAGAATGCTGTAGCAGTTCTGCTCGGCTATGCCGGAAGCTATAAAAAGCTGACGTACCTGGGACTGTTCCTGTCCGGTGTGGCCATGGTTCTGGGAATGGCTCCCTATATCTGCATCTGGCTGGCGGTTCGGGACCTGATCTCCGTGGCGCCCGTATGGACAGAGGCTGCCGGAATTGCCCGGTACGGCTGGATGGCCTTCATCTTTGCCGTCGCTGGAATTGCGGTGTATTTTGCCGCACTGATGTGCACGCACCTGTCTGCTTTCCGCACGGCTTCCAATATCCGGAAGCAGGGAATGGCGCACCTGATGAAGGCTCCGCTGGGTTTCTTTGATTCCAACGCTTCCGGCCTGCTCCGGAACCGTCTGGACGGAGCGGCGGATGAAACGGAAACCCTGCTGGCACACAATCTGGCGGATGTCGTCGGCACCATCACCATGTTCGTCTCCATGCTGGTACTGATGTTTGTTTTCGACTGGCGTATGGGCGCCTCATGCCTGGTAGCTGCGGTGATCTCCATTATCGCCCTGTGCATGATGATGGGCGGAAAAAACGCGAAGAAAATTGCGGAGTTCCAGGCAGCCCAGGATCATATCAGCAAAGCCGGTACGGAATATGTCCGCGGCATTCCCGTGGTCAAGATCTTCCAGCAGACAGTCTACTCCTTCAAAGCGTTCCGCCAGGCCATTGAAGATTACAGTGAAAAGGCGGAGAGCTTCAATACCGAAATCTGCAGCAAACCCCAGTCCGTAAACCTGACGTTCACAGAAGCGGCTTTTGCTTTCCTGGTGCCTGCGGCGCTGTTCATTGCGCCATCGGCGCTGGCCGGTGGAAGCTTTGCCTCCTTTGTCACCAATTTCGCTTTCTATGCCGTATTTTCCGCAATCATTTCCACAGCGCTTGCCCGGATCATGTTCATGGCCAGCGGATTGATGACGGCCACGACCGCCCTGGGACGGATTAACCTGGTAATGAATGCGCCGATGCTGGAAATCACTTCCGACCCGCAGGCTCCGAAAGACAATTCCGTGGAATTTCGGGATGTGTCCTTCACCTATGACGGGGCAGATTTCCCTGCCCTGGACCACGTCTCCTTCCGGGTAGAGCCGGGAGAGACCGTGGCGCTCGTCGGTCCTTCCGGCGGCGGCAAAACCACAGCGGCCAGCCTGATCCCCCGCTTCTGGGATGTTTCTTCCGGCACGGTCGAAGTCGGCGGTGTGGATGTCCGCCTCACAGACCCCCATGTACTGATGAATCAGGTGGCGTTTGTATTCCAGAACACCCGCCTGTTCAAAGCATCCATCCTGGAAAACGTCCGGGTTTCCCGGCCGGAAGCTTCCCGGGAGGAAGTGATGGCAGCCCTGTCCGCCGCACAGTGTGATGATATCCTCGCCAAGCTGCCGGACGGGGTGGATACCCTGATCGGTTCGGAAGGCACCTGGCTTTCCGGCGGAGAGCAGCAGCGGGTCGCCCTGGCCCGGGCGATCCTCAAAAATGCGCCGATTGTTGTCCTCGATGAAGCTACAGCCTTTGCCGATCCGGAAAACGAAGCGCTGATCCAGAAAGCTTTCGCCGTCCTGACCAAAGGCCGGACGGTGATCATGATTGCTCACCGCCTGTCCACCGTGGTCGGTGCGGACAGGATTATCGTGCTGGATGAGGGCCATGTTGCAGAAACCGGAACCCACGGGGAACTGGTCCGTGCCGGCGGCCTGTATTCCCGGATGTGGGCGGATTACAACCAGGCGGTCAGATGGCACATCTCGGCGGAAGAAGGGGTGAAATGAATATGTTCCTGAAAAATGTCCAGCGGAAATATGCTCTGACGGATCATGGTATGAAAAACATCCGGACCGGAATGATCTGGACGGTCATCGTCAACCTGGTGGTAATCGCCGGGATGGGAATCCTTTACCTGCTGATGACGCGTTTTATGGATACCCTGGTAAACGGTGCTCCCCTGCCGGGCGCGCTCCCGTTCATCGGTATGGTCGTCCTTTTCCTGGCACTCTCCTATTTCGCCCACCTGAATCAGTACAATTCCACCTACGGCCTGGTGTACCGGGAGGTGAAAAATGTCCGCATCAGTCTGGCGGAGCGTCTTCGCAGGATGCCGCTGGGGTACTTTGGCAAACGGGATCTGGCGGACCTGACCGAAACCATCATGGGGGACGTCAACCGGCTGGAGCATGTATGGTCCCACTGCCTGAGCTATCTGTACGGATCCTGGATTTCCACCGCGGTCATCGCCGTTGCCTTCTTTGTCTATGACTGGCGGATGGCACTGGCGTGCCTCTGGGGAGTTCCGGTGGCGTTCGCCCTGCTCTTCGGCACCCGGAAAATTTACAAAAAGCAGTCGGAAAATCATAAAAAAGCCTCCATCCAGGTCGCGGACGGCATCCAGGAAACGCTGGAAAGCATCCGGGAAATCCGGGCAACCAATCAGGAAAACCGTTTCCTGGATACCCTGAACGGGAAAATCGACCGGAAGGAAAAGATCACGATCAAAGGCGAACTGACAATCGGCATTTTCGTCAACGCCGCCAGCGTGATCATGCGTCTGGGCGTGGCAACAACCATCCTCACCGGTACCAGCCTGATCCTCGCCGGAAAGATCGATTTTATGACACTGTTCATGTTCCTGCTGGCTGTTACCCGGGTATACGCGCCTTTCGACCAGGCGCTCGCGCTGATCGCGGAGATGTTTGTATCCCAGGTTTCCGCCGGCCGCCTGGCGGAAATCCAGGATACTCCCACCGCGGAAGGTGTCGGAACATTTGCCCCTGCCGGGCATGATATCGAATTCCGGAATGTAGGCTTCGCATATGATGACCAGCAGGTGCTCAGGGGAGTCACTTTCACCGCCCGGGAGGGAGAAGTCACCGCGCTGGTCGGTCCTTCCGGTTCCGGCAAGAGCACCTGTGCCCGGCTGGCAGCCCGCCTGTGGGATGTCAATGAAGGTTCCATCCGCGTCGGAGGGGTGGATATCTCCTCCGTGGATCCGGAAGTGCTCCTTACGGATTATTCCATGGTTTTCCAGGATGTGGTGCTGTTTGATGACACCGTCATGGAAAACATCCGCCTTGGAAAGCACGGTGCGTCGGATGCGGAAGTGCTGGCAGCGGCAAAGGCGGCCAATTGCGATGAATTTGTGGACAAGCTGCCGGATGGTTACGCCACGCCCATCGGGGAAAACGGCGCAAAGCTTTCCGGCGGTGAACGCCAGCGGATTTCCATTGCCCGGGCGTTGCTGAAGGATGCGCCGATTGTACTGCTGGATGAAGCAACCGCCTCCCTGGATGTGGAAAATGAGACGAAGGTCCAGGAGGCCCTTTCCCGCCTGCTGGCCGGCAAAACCGTGCTGGTAATTGCGCACCGGATGCGTACCGTGGAAGCTGCGGATCAGATTATCGTGCTTGCGGACGGAAAGGTCGCGGAAACCGGGAGTCCGTCGGAACTTCTTTCCCGGGAAGGCGGTCTGTTCCGGAAACTGGCGCAGCTGCAGTCTGCCAGTGCTGAATGGAGTATCTGATTGATTCGGAGGAAAACCAATGAACTGGACAAGAATGATCCTGGACGGACTCACCATGTCCCTGTTCTTTAACCTGGTGGTCGTCCTCGGCTTCCTGGTTACTCCCATGGGATACAGCGTGATGTTCCCGAAGGAAATCCGGGAAGCCGCCGCACGGTATGTCAGCAAACAGGACCTGCGGAAAATGCATCTCATCGTTTATCCGCTCTATCCGGCCATGTTCCTGTTCTGGGGAATCAGCGCCGGCCTGGCCGGTATTTCCGGATTCCGGACGCTCTTCTGGACCGGTTACCTGGAGATGACCCTTGTAAGCATCACCGACTTTATTGTCCTGGACTGCATCCTCCCCGGAAAAGTCCGGCACATGATCCGGGGTGCGGAACACTGCCGGGCATGGGAACGGAAAGAGTGGCTGCTGAAGCTGGCCATCCCGGAGCACGGGCTGATGTGGCCCCTGGTTATGTGTCCCGTTGCCGGTCTGGCAGTTGCCGGGATCGGATCCCTGCTGTAATCCGGTTTCCTTTCTCATCAGGATACTTATTAATTAGAATAAACTAATGCATAGGTTGTAATCCCGTGTTTCAGCAAACGCGGGATTTTTTATTGTTCAAAATGTCAATATCAGACATGGAATTTAATGGGATTTATGATAATATACATCCTGTTGTTAGTCTTATCTAACACTGAACTATGTTGGAAAAGAGGCAGGCATTGTGAAAAGAGGATTGCGGCTGGTCAGCTGCCTGTTCCTGGTTTTGTTCCTGGTTCTGCAGTGCGTTCCGGTGGTGTGTGAACAGGTCAGCACCCGCTGGGCGGATGCATCCGATGAAATTGACAGGTACCTGGACACCGCTTTTGAGGACTACCTGGCCGGTAATGCGGATGCGGCTTACCGGAATGTCAACGATGCGTATTTCCGGGTCTATGAAACAACCGGATTCGAGCGCCAGACCATGAGCTACGTCTCCGGCGTGCGCAAAAACGCGGTGGAAATGCAGTTCTCCGCGTGCAAAGCCGCGGTAAAAAAGGAAAATACGGATCAGGAAACCATCGTTTCCGTGCGTTCAGCCCTGCTGAAGCTCAAGGCGATGATCCGTGAGGACGGCAATAAGCTCGCTGCCCTGCAGGGCGGTATGCAGAGCGAAAACAAGTACTACAAAAACGGGGAGCTGGCTTCTGCGGATCCGTATCCGGAGTATTCTCCCGATCCGAATGCCGCGTCCAGATACTCCAGCTGGTACGAAGCTGCCAGCCTCACAAAAGAACTGCTGGACACCGCCTACCTGGCTTACCTGGATAAGGATTTTGAAGCGGCGGAGGATAACCTGAACACCGCCTATTACAGCGTGTATGAGGAATCCGGGCTGGCGCACAGGATCTACACGGAACTCGGACTGAAAGACCGCCGCGAAGCCGAAAGCCAGTTTTCCTCGCTGCGGAGCCTGGTAAGCTCCGGATCGGAAAAATATCAGAAAAACAAATACCGCACCACCAGCGACAAAACCAAGCAGGTGCTGCTGAAGAAGGCCAGAACGCTGGACGAACTGGCTGCCGCGGAAAAGGAAACAGCGGTATCCGCTGAACCGGCTGTTCCGGAAGAGTCTGCGGCAGATCAGGCCAGTCCCCAGTGGCTGACCTTCCTGGGTGCTTTCGGCATTATCGTCCGGGAAGGCCTGGAAGCAATCCTGGTCATTGCGGCGATCATCGCCTATCTGGTTAAGAGCGGAAACAGCCGGAGCCTGAAAAATGTCTATATCGGCGCACTGGCCGGTATCCTGGCCAGCTTTGCCGCGGCTGCCGTGCTCTACTTTGTCAAGCAGGCGGTGGCCGGAGCCGGTATGGCACAGGAACTGATTGAAGGAATCACGGCGCTGATCGCGGTCTGCGTGCTGTTCTACGTTTCCAACTGGATGATTTCCAAAGCGGAAGCGGCGGCCTGGACCGGCTATATCGACAGCAAGGTACGCTCCGGTGTGGAAAAACGCTCCGCGTTCACCCTGGCCTTCACGGCTTTCCTTTCCGTTTTCAGGGAAGGCGCGGAAGTCGTCCTTTTCTACCAGCCGATGCTCCAGGAGGGAAATGCCGGAATGGTCTGGGCCGGTTTCGGCGTGGGCGTCATCATCCTCGTGTTTGTCTACCTGGCCATCACAAAGCTTTCTGTCCGGCTGCCGATCAAGGTGTTCTTCACCGCTACCTCCATCCTGATGGCGGTTATGTGCGTCAGCTTCCTGGGCAGCGGTATCAAGGAGCTGGCCGAAGGCAGCCTGTTTGACCTGGCCCTCCGCGTGCCGGGCATCCCGGAGAATGATGTCATCCAGGTCTTCGGAATCTATCCCTATCTGGAAACGCTGGTGCCCCAGCTGATCCTGGCGGTAATCCTGCTGATCACTTTCATGGTTGCCCACTACCGCGGCAGGCTGGAAGCACAGCGGAAAGAACTGACTGCCGCGAAATCCTGAAGATTTTTCGCGCGGCACCCCCGCAGGCCGCGCTGAAGAATACCACCCCGGTATATCAACTGTATTGCAAATTAAGGAGGAACTTACACATGAAGAAACTGCTTTCTATGGTAATGGCCGTGATGATGCTGTTCAGCCTGTCCGCTTTTGCGATGGCGGAAGACGAAGCTGGTTTTGATGAATTTGAACTGGGTGTTGAAGGCGAACAGGAAGTCGGCTTCATGACCATGGCAATGGTATATTTCCAGCCCGTGGATATGGCGCCCGTTGATCAGGCGACCGCCAAGGAAAACACCGACCTGCACATCGAAGTGGACCTGACCGCCAACGAGAACGGCTACGCTTTCCCGGTGGACCAGTGGGTTCCCTACCTGACCATTGACTTCGTGATCAAGGATCTGGAAGGCAAGGAAGTCTGCTCCGGCTCCATGATGCCCATGGCGGCTTCTGACGGCCCCCACTACGGCAACAACATCAAGCTGGCGGACGGCGAATACACCATCACCCTGTACATCAAGAGCCCTGCCGAGAACGGCTATCTGCTGCATGTGGACTCCGAGACCGGCGTGGATGCCAAGGATGGTTTCTGGACCGAGCCCCTGGAAGCGACCTGGACCGGCTGGAAGTTCGTCAAGCAGTGGTAATTCATTCCTGATATGGTTTAATCGTTCTGCCGGCACGGTGTCCGCGGGGGATGCCGTGCCGGCAGTCTGATGGAGGAAAAAGTCTTGCTGTATTATCTCTGGACTGTAATTCAGGATCTTTTCTTTACCGTCACCGCGGTGACGCTGATCCATGCCGTACTTGGCCGGCGCTGCGGAGCAGCCGGGCGCAGGATCCATGCGGCGGGAATCATCGCGGGAAACGTTGCCGGTCTCGCGCTGGCAGTCGTCAAACAGACGACCAACAAAATCATCTCCAGTCACTGGAATCACTGGATTTATGCTTTCCTGATGGCTTCCATTGCGGCGTTCTTTGTCTGCTCCCTGATCCGGGGAAACAGGCCGGAAGTATCCGGAAAGCGCCGGTTCCCCCTGGCCGTCTGCGGAGCGTTTGTCTCCGCGGGCATGATCTTCTTCAGGCTGCCGTCGGTACTGCTGTACCCCTTCAGCTTCAACACCATGGGAAACGGCTTCTTCTCAGCCTACTATATGGAGCGGCTGGGCGGCTGGGCCCTTGCGCTTCTGCTTCTGTTCGTCTATTCGCGCATCCTGGTTTACTGCGCTGTACATATCCGGAAGGTCCGTGTTCCCCGCGTGGTCCTGGACGTGGGCCTCGTTACATATTTTGTTTACTGCCTCGGCCGGTTTTTTGTTCCCTGGATCAGCCGTGCGAAATGGCTGAAATGGTCCGTTCGGTATACCGAGGCGGAATACGGCTGGATCGGCTCCTTCAGCATGTGGGCTGCGACAAACGCCATGCTGTTTATCTGGATCTGCGCCGGCCTGGCAGCCCTGCTGGCTGTCCTGTTCCTGCTGGAGAACGTCCGGGTAACCGAGCCGTATGAGCATGCCGCCCAGCTTCGCAAACTGCGGGCCGGCAACCGCCGGCGCCGCCGCGTGGCATGTGCTGCCCTGGCCATAATCCTGCTGTTTGTCCTGACCTTGACGGTCATTAAGGCTTATGACACGCGCGAGGTGGTACTCTCCGCGCCGGAGGTCTACACCGTGGAGGGGGATACGATTCTGATCCCGGCGGAATCTGTCAGTGACGGACACCTCCACCGCTTCGAATATACCACGGAGCGGAATGTCACCATCCGCTGGATCGTGGTCAAAAAACCGAATTCCGCCAGCTTCGGCGTCGGCTTCGATGCCTGTGAGGTCTGCGGCAGTGCCGGCTACTACGAGCGCGGAAGCCAGGTCGTCTGCAAGCGCTGCGATGTGGTGATGAACATCAACACTATCGGCTTCAAGGGCGGCTGCAATCCGATTCCGCTGGCCTATGAGGTAAGCGGCGGCAATCTGGTTTTCCGCCTGGAAGACCTGCTGGCCGGAGAAAAGGAATTCAGGTAAAACACGTTCCGTGCCGCGGCCGTGCAGACGGCAGGCTGCGGCAGCTGCAAAAAGGAGGCTCATACGGATGCTGTTCAGGATGATCCGCGGCGTGCTCTTTCACCAGAAAGGGAAAATGCTGCTGATCGCGTTCACAATCGCGCTGGGCGCCAGCCTGGCGACAGGTATGCTGAACGTGATGATGGACGTGGGAGACAAGGTCAACCAGGAGCTGAAGAATTACGGGGCCAACATCGTGGTGAAGCCCAAGGATTCCTCCCTCCTGGCGGATATCTATGACGTAGGTGAAAGCGGTGAGGAGCTGAACACCGCCTGGCTGAAAGAGAATGACCTGGGAAAAATCAAAACGATTTTCTGGGCGTTCAATATTGTGGACTTCGCGCCGTTTCTGGATACCCAGGCGGTTCTTCCGGACGGCAGTGTCGTAAAGCTGAACGGCAGCTGGTTCAATCATCACCTGTCTCTGCCGACAGGTGAGGAGCTGGATGCGGGCATGGTCGGGATGCGGTCCTGGTGGGACGTCACGGAAGGCCGCTGGCTGGATGAAAGCGATGAAAACGCGGATGCGGAAATCATGGCCGGCGCGTCGGTTGCCCGGGAACAGGGCTGGAAAGCCGGGGATACCGTTACGCTGAAAACGGCTTCCGGGGAAAAAGCGGTGACCGTTGCCGGAATATACGATGCCGGCGGAGACGAGGATGAGCAGCTGTTCAGCACGCTTGCCCTGGTCCAGGGACTGACCGGCCGGGACGGCAAGGTGGCATCCGTGGAGGTATCCGCCATCACCACACCGGACAATGAGCTGGCGCGGCGGGCCGCCCGGAATCCGGCGGCGTTGTCCGGCCGGGACTATGAAACCTGGTACTGCACGGCCTATGTCAGCGCGATCTGCTACCAGATCCAGGAGGCAATCCCCGGATCCGTGGCTTCCGCGGTGCGGAAGGTGGCGGAGGGTGAAGGCGCGATCCTTGAAAAAACCCAGCTGCTGATGATCCTGATCACCGCCCTCAGCCTGATCGGTTCCGCGCTGGGTATCAGCAACCTGGTAACCGCCAGCGTGATGGAGCGTTCCAAAGAGATCGGCCTTCTCAAGGCTATCGGGGCGCGGGATCATTCCATCACAGGCGTCATTATGACAGAAATCCTTGTCACGGCGCTGATCGGCGGCGCGGCAGGATATCTCATGGGCTTTGGCTTTGCCCAGCTGATCGGCCGGAGCGTATTCGGTGCGGCGGTGGAGATGAAACCGGCGGTTGTGCCCATTGTGGCCGGCCTCGTCGCGCTGGTAACGCTTGCCGGCAGCCTGCCCGCCATCCGGACAGTGCTGCGGCTGCGTCCGGCTGAAGTGTTGCACGGGGGTCATTGAGATGACAAGAAGAAGAATGTTTTTGCGGATGATCACCGCATCGCTGCTCCGCCGGCGGAGCCGGATGCTGATCGCCCTGCTGTCCATCGGTATCGGTGCGACAATCCTGGCCGGAATGGTAACCATCTATGTGGATGTACCCCGGCAGATGGGAGCCCAGTTCCGGTCCTTCGGCGCGAATATGCTGCTGCTTTCCGATGAGGGGCAGCAGATGGATACGGAACAGATGGACCGGGCGCTGGAAACCATTCCCGCGGATCAGCTGGTCGGCGCGGCGCCTTACCGCTACGTGCGGGTGGATATGACCACGCGCCAGCAGTCCTTCACTGCCGCGGGAACGGACTTTGACCAGATTACCCGGACCAGTCCCTACTTCAGCGTGGACGGACGGTATCCGGAGAATCCCCGTGAAGTCCTGGTGGGCAAAGAAATCGCCGAAACGATCGGCGTGCGGATCGGGTCCGGCATGGACCTGACCTGGCAGCCTCCGGAAAGCAGCGCTGCGGGGGATCCCGCGGATGACCGGAAGCCCGGTGCGGTGCTCGGCGGCAGCGCCGAAGGCTGGAGCGGCGGAATGGTATATGTAACCGTCCGGCTGGATGATGAGTCCCGGATTGCCTCGCTGACAATCGATGCGGGTACCCAGACGCCGGAAATCGGCGGACTGACCCAGACGGACGAATCCTTTACAAAGCAGTTTGTCGGCAAAAAACTGCCGCTGGCCCTGGGAGCGGATGTGGATGCGCTGAGCGGTGCCACAGTATCCTCCGCCGCGGTTGTGGATGCGCTGAATACCGCCCGCAGTGCGGAAAACCGGGCGGTCGCGAAAACCGTCAAATGCACCGTTTCCGGAATCCTGACCACAGGCGGTGAAGAGGAAGCCTATGTCTTCATGCGCCTGGAGGATATGGCCGCCCTGACCGGTGAGAATACGGTGGATGTGGCGGAGCTGAGCGTCAGCGCTTCCGCTGAGGACCTTGAATCCTATGCGGATCAGATCACCCGGGCCGGAAACGGAATCAAAGCGCGCCTGGTGAAACGGGTCACCCGTTCTGAAACCGCGGTCCTCGGCAAGCTGCAAAGCCTGGTATTCCTGGTTACAGCCGTCGTGCTTGTGCTGACAATGATCTGCGTATCCACCACCATGATGGCCGTTGTGTCGGAACGGCGCCGGGAAATCGGCCTGCGGAAGGCGCTGGGTGCGTCCGATGGAAGCATCCGGGCGGAGTTCCTGGGTGAAGGAATGTTCCTCGGCCTGCTGGGCGGAATCCTGGGTGCGGTCCTGGGCTTCGTCTTTGCCCAGGTGGTCAGCATCAACGTGTTCGGATCCTCGATCACATTCCAGCCGTTGCTTCTGCCGGCAGCTGTGATTGTGTCCATGGCGGTGGCAGCCCTCAGCTGCCTGCAGCCGATCAGGCGTGCGGTCGCCATTGATCCGGCCATCGTACTGAAAGATGAATGACGGGAGACGAAAAAAATGAGTCTGCTTGAACTGAAAAACGTATCGAAGATTTATGGGGACCTGAAAGCGCTGGACAACGTCAATGTCCATGTGGACAAGGGAGAATGGGTCGCCATCATGGGACCTTCCGGTTCCGGAAAGAGCACGATGATGAACATCATCGGCTGTATGGATAAGCCGACCCTGGGCGAGGTGCTGCTGGACGGTGTGGATATCGCGAAGGAAAGCAGCAAAAAACTCACGGATATCCGCCGGGACAAAATCGGCCTGATCTTCCAGCAGTTCCATATGGTCAATTACCTGACAGCTGTTGAAAACATCATGGTCAGCCAATATTACCACTCCATGCCGGATGAACAGGAAGCGCTGGAAGCGCTGGGCCGGGTCGGCCTGCGGGAGCGTGCGCATCATCTCCCCAGCCAGCTGTCCGGCGGTGAACAGCAGCGGGTCTGTGTGGCCCGGGCGCTGATCAACCACCCGGAGCTGATCCTCGCGGATGAGCCCACCGGCAACCTGGATGAAGCCAATGAGAATATCGTGCTCGACCTGTTTGCCCAGCTGCATGCGGAAGGCACCACCCTGATCGTCGTAACCCATGACCCGGAGGTGGCGGAGGCTGCGCAGCGCACAATTGTGCTGGAACATGGCAGAGTGGCCCGGGAAGTCATCAACGAGCATTTTGACGAACAGCAGAAAGTATGGCTGGAAAGGCTGAAAGGAGTAAAGGGATGAAGAAGTACCTGTCTGCAGTTCTCCTGCTGGTGTTCGCAGCGGTCATTGCGGTGGGATCTGTCACCGTGCTGGGCCCCTGTGTCCATGCGGATGGCAGTGAGGCACCATGTTCCCGCGCGGGCCGGGGCATCCTGATTGCCGGGTGTGTGCTGGCGGTGCTGGCTTTGCTGATCCTCATATTCCGTACACCGGCTGCCCGGATCACCCTGTTCTTCCTGTCCCTGTGCGTCTCTGCTGCCGGTATCCTGCTGCCGGGCACCATTCTTCCGCTCTGCAGGATGGATACCATGCACTGCCGCGCGGTGATGCAGCCGGCAATGATCATTCTTTTTGCCGCCGCGCTGATTGTTTCCGTGATCGGGATTATCGCAGAAAGAAACCGGAGCAGGAGAGACCGGGCATGAAACAGTTTCCGCTGATTATCCGTAACCTGGCCCGGAAGCCCGGGCGGACAACCGCCCTGGTCCTGCTGACTGCCTTTCTGGCCATGTCCGTTTTTGCCGGATCAGTTGTGGTCTTTTCGCTTCGTCGCGGGCTCGACAGCATGGAAAACCGCCTCGGGGCGGATATCATCGTCGTACCGGCCGAAGCTGAATCCAAGGCCAGCATGAAGAACCTGCTCCTGCAGGGGACCATCGGCACATTCTATATGGATGCCTCTGCGGTGGAGAAAGTCCGGGAAACGGAAGGCGTCTGGAAAGCATCCGCCCAGGTTTTCCTGTCTTCCATGAAGGCGGACTGCTGTTCTGTCAAAGTCCAGGTGATCGGCTTTGATCCGGATAACGATTTTGTGGTTCAGCCCTGGATTGCCGAAAGCCTGAACCGCCCGCTCGGGGATATGGAAGTCGTGGTCGGCTGCAGGGTGGAAACAGATGTGGGAAGCAATTTCCGCATCTATGACCGGAGCTGCCGGGTTGTTGCCAGGCTGGCCTCAACCGGCACCGGGCTGGATACCGCTGTCTACTGCAATATGAATACAATCCATTCATTGCTGCAGGCAGCGGAGGAAAAAGGCATTACACATAAGATCGGATCCGGAAATGTTTCGGATCTGGTTTCCGCGGTTTATGTCCGGGTTCTCCCCGGTACAGATGTCGGCCTGGTCAACAGCCGGCTGAACGGACGAGTCCGGAAAGCTACCTCCATCCGCACCGCCGGAATGATCACGGAAGTGGGAGACAGTCTGGCCGGTGTGTCAAAAACCATCGCGGTCCTGATCGCGGCGGTCTGGGTACTTGCGCTGATCATCCTGTTTATTGCCTTCACGATGATGGTCAATGAGCGCCGGAGGGAACTGGCCGTCTACCGCCTGCTGGGAATGAGCCGCCGGATGCTGTCCGGCATGGTAATGAAGGAGACCGCGCTTTGCAGCCTGGCAGGCGCCCTCTGTGGAATCGTGCTGGGTGCGGTGCTGGTATTCCCGTTCTCAACCCTGATTGAATCCAGCCTGAAGCTCCCCTATCTGACTCCCGCAGCCGGTACAATCGCGCTGTATGCGGTCATCTCAGTTGCCGTTACAATCCTGGCCGGCTGCCTGGCTGGATTCCGGACCGCGTTCAGACTGAGCCAGACTGATCCCGGAACTACGCTGAGGGAGGGAGCCTGAAATGGTACTGAGAGCTGAAAACATCTCCCGCCGCTATTTCCGGAAACACGGGGAGGCCAATTTCTTTGAAGCCGTCTGTCCGGTTTCGCTGGCACTGGAAGGCGGAAAGTTCACGGTGCTGAACGGAAAAAGCGGTTCCGGGAAAACCACGCTGCTGAATATGCTGGCCGGGCTGCTGACCCCTTCAGACGGAAAAGTCTTCCTGGATGAAACCGATCTGTATGCACTCGATGACAAAGAGCTTTCCCGCCTGCGCAGTGAAAAAATCGGTGTGATTCCCCAGGGGCGCAGCGCCGTGGATACGCTGACCGTGCTGGAGAACATTCTCCTTCCGGGAATGCTCTGCGGATATAAGCCGCGGATCGAAGATGCGAAAAACTGGATGGCCGCGCTGGGAATCCCGGATCTGGAAAACGCGATGCCGCCGGAGCTTTCCGGCGGGGAACTGCGGCGGATGGCTATCGCGCGTACGCTGACAGCCGGTCCGGAGGTCATCCTGGCAGATGAACCGACTGGGGACCTGGACAGCGGAAATACTGAAATCGTCCTTGCAGCTTTCCGCCAGGCAGCACGGGCCGGAAAAATCGTGCTGGCAGTCAGCCATGAAACAGATGCGGAGGCGTATGCGGATCAGGTTTTCCACATGGATCATGGAATGATCGGATAAGGAGAATGCAGAAGATGAGAGAATGTGAATCGCTGGAAAACTACCTGAAGCAAATACTCATTCTTCTGGAAACAAAAGGATATGCCCGTTCAAAGGACATTGCCGAAAGCCTGGGTGTCACAAAACCCACGGTTTGCGTTGCAATGAAGAAACTGAAAGAAGACGGATATATCATGATGAAAGACAGGAGCCCTGTTTATCTTACGGATAAAGGGTATTCCATCGCCCGTCAGTTCTATGACCGGTATAAAGCGCTGACGAGCCTCCTGATCCAGCTGGGGGTGGATGAGCAGACCGCTGCAGAGGATGCCTGCCGGCTGGAACATGATCTTTCGGAGCAAAGCTTTGCCGCCATCACCGGTCTGCTGGCCCGGGAAGCATAAATACCGCCATACCATGTATAAAGGAAAACGGCGCGGTTCAGGCGAACCGTGCCGTTCCGTATATTTCCTGTTTACTCTGTTTTTTCCGCTTTCTCCCGGTACCGCACAAACCGGTCCAGGGCCGCCAGCACGCCGGGCAGGACAAACACGATGATCAGAGTGGCGGAGATCGCCCCGCGGGAGATCGTCAGGCATATCTCACCGATCGCCGGGTTTGCGAAAACATATCCCAGGATTCCCGCGGCGCCGATCATGATCAGCGCGGAGGTCAGGATGGTATGCAGCGCCCCGTCATAGGCACCGCTGATGGCCGCCGGTACGTCGCCGGTCCGCCGTTCCTCCCGGTAATAGGATGTATACAGGATCGCATAGTCGATCGTCGCGCCCATCAGGATGCACTGCACCATCAGGATGGCCAGGTAGAACATCGCGCCGCCGCTCAGGCCGATGAATGCCATCGTCAGGTAAATCCCGCTCTGGACGGTCAGCACCAGCACCAGCGGGATCACCAGGGACCGGAATGTCAGTGCCACCACAATAAAGATGGCCAGGGCGGAAATCAGGGTAATCCGGTTCATCTCCGTGTCAAAATTCTGCGCCATTTCCCGGTTCATTTCAGAAGTACCGATCAGCCAGGCCTTTCCATCCAGCATGGTTTCGCACCGCCGGGAAAGGTTGTCCAGGAATTCCCGGGTTTCTTCCGAGTCTTCCGGATACGTGGTTTCCAGGATCACCCGGCCATAGCGTTCGCCCTCCAGCTTCGCGGTGTTCTCCCGGATCATCTCCTCCGCGTCCGCGATCTGCTTCCGCGCGTCTTCCTTGATGAACGCGGAATAGAGCGGATTGCTCAGGAAATGCTCCCGGATATGGGTGATCAGCTCCGCCGGCGTCATCGCCCAGTCCTCGTTATAGGCGTTCCGGGAGCCCATAAACATCGACATGGCGGATTTCCCGGCGCCGGACCCTTCCGAGAACTTATCACTGTATACCATCCGGATCATGGAAAGGTCCAGCCCGGCATCCTCCCCGAAGAGCTCCGCGATCTCCCCGGCTTTGTACGCTTTTCCGAGGGTGTTGTAATACCCCGTGACGGATTTGACCTTTTCGTCTTCCTCCGCGGGTGCCAGCACCTCCGCGATGCGGCCGCTGTCTTTGGTTTCGTACAGCAGCACCAGCGAATGGTGGTCCTCAAACACGGCGTCCACCGGGTTGTTCATCTGCAGCATATACAGGATTTCCGTGTTGTTCTTCAGCAGGTATGATCCGGCAAGCAGCACCGGCAGCAGGATCAGGAGGGCGATTCTCCCCCTGTACTCAAAGCGCGCGCATTTTCCCATCGGAATCCGGAGCGCCTTTTTCCGGGTTTTCACGATCAGCCTGTCGCTCATCAGGATCAGGGACGGCAGCACGGTAAAGATGCACACCAGGCTGATCAGCACGCCCTTGGCCAGGGCGTAACCCATGTCCGCCCCGAGCCGGAATCCCATGAACGCCAGGCACAGCAGCCCCGCAAAGGTCGTCAGCGAGCTGCCCGCCACCGCCGGGAAGGCCGCGGCGATGGCCGCCTTCATGGCGGAAGGGTTGTCCTCATGCTTTTCCTTTTCCTGGGTGTACCGGTTCAGCAGGATAATGGAATAGTCCAGGGAAAGCACCAGCTGCATGATGCCCACAATGGAATACGTGAACTCGGAAATATCCGGGAATACCACATTGGTTCCGATGTTCACCGCCACCGCGATCCCGATGTTCACCAGGATAATCACCGGTTCAAACCAGGAGTTGCACATAACCAGCAGCACCAGCAGGACCAGCCCGATGGCGATCGCCACCACATACGGCGGCAGCATCGGCACATTGGCCTCATGGATATCCCCGCCGGTCCGGACCCCCAGGGCGCCGTACTTTTCATAAACGGCGCTGTACAGCCCGGCCGTTTCCCGGGAATGGCTGTCGTATTCTGTTGTTAACTCATATAGGCTGTACCCGTCCCGGTTGTATTCCTCCCCCGGTTTCCAGTCCGCCCCGGACACCTCGTCCCGGCTGCCAAGCCAGCTGAGTACCTCTTCCTTTTCCGTTTCTGAAAGACCGGGAATCATCACCCGGAGCCGCGAGGATGCTTCCTTTCCGAATTCCTGTTCCATCAGGCGGGTTCCCTCTTTCATGCGGGACCCGTCCGGCAGGTATTTCGCCAGGTCATAATTCACCTTCACCTGTCCGGCCAGGAACAGGGAAGCAATCGTCAGCACCAGGAACAGTCCCAGGAGAATCTTCCGTTTCCCCACCAGGAATTCCGCCGCGCGATTCATAAAGCTTTATATCCTCCTGTCATTGCACGTTCTTCAGCGGGATTCACCTCCCGCTTGACATTGCATATCATCTCCATTAAAATTTTAATCAACATGTGTTGATAAAGCAACCGACAGTTCATTATGGATTGGTTTGTTTGTCAACAGACCGGTCGTTTCGTGTCGATAATACGACAGAAAGGGGAAATCTGTATGGAAAAAAAGGAAGACCGCCGGGTCACGATGACCAGGCGGCTGCTGAAGGATGCCCTCACCGACATCCTGCGTACGGAGGATATTTACCATGTCTCCATCCGGGAGCTCTGCCAGCGGGCTGATGTCAACCGTACCACATTCTACAAATACTACGGCAATCAGTTTGACCTCCTGGCGGATATGGAAAACGACCTGCTGGAATTCCTGGTCAGCACCATCCGGGAGCACGCCGCCAACCCGGTCAAAATCATTGAAACGATCTGTGAATACCTGGAGAGCCACCTGGAATTCGGGCGGCTGATCGTCAACAACAATGTGGATCCCCTCTTCCCGCAGCGCCTGTTTGCCCAGGAAATCCTGCGGGAAAGCGTCATGCAGAATTATGGGACCATGCCGGATGAAACCGCGCAGGAATACCTGTTCAATTACGTCATCTACGGCGCTTACCGCATTATCTGCCTGTGGATCAACAAGGAGCAGCGGGAACTCCCGGAGGAAATCGCGCATCTCCTCATTCGCCTCATCCGGATCAATTGAAGTTTTCCCGAATCATACGAAAACCACCATGGCCGTATCGCCATGGTGGTTTTTTTCCGGATCTGTCTCCGCCGGTATCAGGTCTGTATTTTTCGCAGTTCGCGGTAGCAGCTGATAATCAGCAGCACAGCCGCCCCGGCCCATGCCGCAATTTCCGCCGTGTAGATTCCCCATACGCCCAGCACAAGCGGAAGCAGCAGCGCGCAGCCGACCCGCATGCCCAGCTCCACAAAGCCGGAAATCATCGGAATGAAAGTATTCCCGAGACCCTGGAGCGTGGACCGATAAACAAACAGCAGGTACAGCATCGGCAGTCCGGCCGCCATCACACAGAGGAACTGGTACCCGAAGGCGAGCACCTGTTCCGCGAGTGCCTGCTCGTCCCGGATGAACAGGCCCAGGATCTGCTTCCCGAACAGTACCATGATCCCGCCGATCGCCAGCGCCATGCCTGTACCGATCCGTGCGGAGGAATGCAGTCCCTTGCGCACCCGGTCCTTTTTCCCGGCGCCGATGTTCTGCCCGGCAAATGTTCCGACCGCGTTTCCGAGGGAAGCGCCGGCCATCTCCACCAGGCCCTGGAGCCGGGATGCCGCATTGTATCCGGCCATGAAAACAAAGCCGAATCCGTTCACAACCCCCTGCAGGATCAGCCCGCCCACCGCGATAATCACATTCTGGAAAGCGATGGGAAATCCCAGGCGGATCAGCCTCGCTGTCATCCGGCGGTCTGGCCGGAGATCCTTCCGTTCCGGGTGGAGCATGTTCAGCCGGCGGACCGCACGGAAACTGATCAGTGCCGAGATCACCTGGGCAATGACTGTTGCGCACGCCCCTCCGTTGATCCCCATATGGCAGGTTCCCACAAAAAACCAGTCCAGCACCATGTTGACCACCGACGCAACTGCCAGCGCGGCCAGCGGTGTGCGGCTGTTCCCCAGCGCGTGCAGGAAACCGTTCAGCACATTCACCGCCATCACAACCGGCAGTCCGCCGTAGATGATGCGGAGGTATCCCTCCGTCAGGGAAAACGTTTCCGCCGGGGTATTCATCCATCCCAGCACCGGGGAAAGAAGCAGCTGGCTGGCAATCTCCAGCAGCACCGTGGTGGCCGCTGCGATCAGGATGCTCTGCCCCACCGTCCTGCGAAGCTCTTCCGGCCGGTTCGCTCCGAAGTACTGCGCTGCCTGGATGGAAAAGCCCTGGGCCAGTCCCATGGGAATGGAGAGTACCGCCCAGTCCAGCCATCCGGATGCGGATACCGCCGCCAGGGCCGTAACTCCCAGGAGCTGGCCGACGATGAGTGAATCAACCAGGCTGTATAACTGCTGGATCAGGTTGCCTGCCAGGATCGGAATGGCAAAGGCAAGTATCAGGACGACCGGTTTCCCGGTCGTCATATCCTTGGTTCGGGACATGCTTGCACCTCTTGGTCTTCTGGTATTCTTTCTCAGTCCCGGGAATCCGTGCAGTATTCCGCCACAGCGTTCCGGATGGTATCCAGCGGCACGCCGTGTTCCTTTGCCAGGGCTGCAACATCTTCATATTCGGGCTTGATCCGTTCCGCTCCCATACCGTGCGAATATTTCACCCGCACGTTTCCGTAGGGCGTATGGACCGTTTTCATTTCCCGCCGGAGCGTATACCGGCTCATCTCCTGCCGGCGGACTCCCAGGGTGGAGGTGTGCTTCATGATGACTCCCGCCATCCGGTCCGCGTCCTCCGGCATGCAGATCACCGACAGCAGGATTCCCGGCCGGTTTTTCTTCATGCCGATTGCCTGTGTATACACGTCCCGCGCGCCGGCGGCAAACAGCTGCTCCATGGCAAAGCCGATATCCTCCCCGGTCATGTCATCCAGGTTGCATTCCAGCCGGATAATGGTCTCCCGCTCCCCTTCGCTTTCCCCCAGGAACGCGCGGACGCAGTTTGCCTGTTCAAAATCCTTCTTTCCCATCCCGTAGCCGATTGCTCCGGTTGCCATCACCGGACGGTCGCCAAACCGGGAAACAAAATGCTTCAGCAGCGCGGCGCCGGTCGGCGTGCACAGCTCCCCGGCAATCTTTCCGCCGTAGCTCGGAATTCCCTGCAGGATCAGGGCGGTAGCGGGTGCCGGAACCGGCAGGATCCCGTGCGCGCAGTGCACATGCCCGCTTCCGGTATGGACCGGGGAAGCCAGCACCTGGTCCGGGGCAATCATTTCCATCAGCAGGCAGACACCCACCACGTCCGCCACCGCGTCCATGGTTCCCACCTCGTGGAAATGGATCTCCGTCACCGGACGGCCGTGCACCGCGCTTTCCGCCTCCGCAATCAGCGCGTATACCGCCTTTGCGTCCGCCTTCACCTGTCCGGAAACATCCAGGCTGTCAATCATGCTTTCGATATCCGCCACGGAAGCATGGTGATGATGCCCGTGATGGTGGTCATGATCATGTTCATGCTCATGTTCATGTTCATGATGATGTTCGTGGCCGTGCCCATGCTCATGATGGTGATCATGGTCTTCCCCATGGTCATGCTCATGATGGTGATCGTGGTCATGGTCATGATGATGGTCATGGCCGTCCGCGTCCAGGGATTCCTCTTCCTCACCGTCCACGGTCACCTTCATATGGGTGCCGGTAATCCCGCACTTCACGGCTTTCTCCGCCTCAACACGTACTCCGGGCAGTCCGATGGAGTTCATCTTCCGCAGGAACGCGTCCCTGTCTTCAACCAGTTCCAGCAATGCCGCGGTCAGCATATCACCGGCCGCGCCCATCGCGCATTCCAGGTATAATGTTTTCATCTGCCTGTTCCTCCCTGCTGATCTGTCCTTGCCCGCCGGGGTACTGCGGTTGTCTTTGATCATGTTAAACCTTAAAGCATGCTCAAAGTCAAGTCCCCTCCCAGTGATCCTGCCATGAATCCCCGGATTATATTTCCAGCCACGGATATAGTTTCAATCTATATCTCCGCATTGATCCTTCGTATTGGACAATTGCCCATTTATCTGGTAGGTTAGTGCCACCGAAACGAAAGGAGGTCCCGGCCATGAGATGCCGATGTCGACTGAACGCCGTGCTGCTGAGCCGGAACCGAATGTGCCGCTGAGCGCAAAACCCGGAAATTCCATCCCGCGGTTCAGGTGAGCCGGAAAAAAATAAGATGAATGTAAAAGGAGAGAAATCCCATGTCTGATATTAAGAATTCCGCCAACTGGTCCTTCGAAACCAAACAGCTTCACATCGGCCAGGAGCAGGCTGATCCGGCCACTGACTCCCGCGCTGTTCCGATCTACGCCACTGCCTCCTATGTTTTCCATAATGCCCAGCACGCCGCCGACCGCTTCGGCCTGCGGGATGCCGGCAACATCTACGGCCGCCTGACCAACCCGACCCAGGGCGTCTTCGAAGAGCGCATCGCCGCGCTGGAAAACGGCTCCGCCGCCCTGGCGGTTGCCTCCGGCGCCGCGGCCATCACCTACACCTTCCAGGCCCTGGCCAAGGCCGGTGAGCACATCGTCGCCTCCAAGACCATCTACGGCGGCACCTTCAACCTCCTGGAGCACACCCTGCCGCTGACCACCGGCATCACCACCACCTTCGTGGATCCGGCGCAGGAAGGTTCCTTCGAAGCCGCCATTAAGGAAAACACCAAGGCGATCTTCATCGAGACGCTGGGCAACCCCAACAGCAATATCGTGGATATTGAAGAAGTGGCCAAAATCGCCCATGCCCACGGCATCCCGCTGGTGGTGGACTCCACCTTCGCGACGCCCTACCTCGTCCGTCCCCTGGACTGGGGCGCGGATATCGTGGTTCACAGCGCCACCAAGTTCATCGGCGGCCATGGCACGGCCATCGGCGGTGTGATTGTGGAGGGTGGCAAATTCAACTGGAAAGCCAGCGGCAAGTATCCGTGGATCAGCGATCCGAACCCGAGCTATCACGGCATCAGCTTCTATGATGCGGTCGGTCCCGCCGCCTTCGCCACCTATATCCGTGCGATCCTCCTGCGGGATACCGGTTCCACCCTGTCCCCCTTCCATGCGTTCCTGTTCCTGCAAGGCCTGGAAACCCTGTCCCTGCGCGTAGAGCGTCATGTGGAAAACGCCCTGAAGATCGTGGATTACCTCAGCAAACATCCTCAGGTCGAAGCGGTTCACCATCCGTCCCTGGAGAGCGAGCCCAGCCATGCGCTGTATAAGAAATACTTCCCGAACGGCGGCGGCAGCATCTTCACCTTCGAAGTAAAGGGCGACAGTGAAACCGCCAAAAAGTTCATCGACAACCTGGCCATCTTCTCCCTGCTGGCCAATGTGGCGGATGTGAAGAGCCTGGTCATCCATCCCTACACCACCACCCACAGCCAACTGACCGATG
>JAEEGK010004265.1_pt1 | contig 35202 bp, 65 predicted proteins | sample 8958771 | NCBI WGS metagenome assembly JAEEGK01 (sample SAMN16246547, study PRJNA631951) | gut metagenome | biome: gut microbiome; feature: rumen; material: SC-attached | host: Bos | place: Iran: Karaj | collected 2018-10 | reverse complement strand
GATAATAAGGAGTCGTTTTCATGGGTAACACCTTGGAAGGGATATCCAACTGGTAACTTTACAAAGTATATCTCAAATCCTGACAAGTTCACAGAGTACAGAGGTATTAATCGTCTATTACTTGATGGTGGACTCTACATCACAATGAAGCAATTAAATGAGCTTGAAAAGAAAGATAAAAAGGCATACAAAATTAAAAAGGGTTCACACAAGGAAACAATTTATTTCTATAAGCCACGGTTTGTTGAAGTTAAAGACGAAAATGGTGAAGTAATGGTTGACGATGACGGAGAGCCAATTACAAGAAGATTTATGATTATAAGATTTTACAATGTCTTTAATATCGCCGATATTGAAGGGCTTGATAACTATGCAATTCCTGAAATAGATACAGAATATGATGAAAACAAGCTGACTAAAAAGGCAGATAAAATTATTAAGTTATTTGCAAAACGTGATGGTGTAGTTATAAAGAACAAAAAGGGAATTGATAAAGCTTACTATCAACCTAGTACACATACAGTAACAGTTCCTTATAAGTCACAGTTCGCAAGCATTGAAGAGTACTATAGCACAGTATTCCATGAACTTACACATTCAACTTCTAAAAACTTAAATAGAAAACTAGGCAATAAGTTTGGAACAGAAAAATATAGTTTTGAGGAACTTGTAGCCGAGTTAGGCGCTTTATTCTTAATGCAAACAGTTGGATTTGACACAAGCAAAACAGAGATAAATTCAACCGCTTATCTAAAGGGCTGGTTGAAGAAGTTAAAAGATGATACAAGCATGATTGTTAAGGCAAGTAATAAAGCACAACAAGCACTTGATTATATCATGGATGTAAAGTTTGAAGACACTACAACAAATACAACAGAAGTTGAAATAGTTGAAGACGACGATGACGAAGTAATATTTGCATAACTAATATAGGGCGGTGAAACATCCGCCCTTTTTATGAAAGGAGTTTTAAACATGGAAAACGAAAATTTAGCAACAAAAGAAGAAATGATTGAGGAAGCTGTTAGAAGAATGAAAGTTTTGAAACTTCATCAAAATCCAATTAAAGAGTTTGAAGAAGAACAGAAACTAAACCGTTCAGATAAGGGAATTCTGTTTTGGCTTGACGAAGACGAAGAAAAAATGGTACGTGATTGGGAAAATCAATATGGATATGTTGTTTATCATGTAATTCATTCTTTTTCAAATTTAGGTGAAACATATGAATTATTATATGTTGCGCCATACATGGAAGACTGGGAATACGACAACGAAAATTTGCTAGAAGGATATACAATAGCCCACGTAATTAATAAATCAATGCCTGATTGTAGCGAATCAGGTACTATTGGAGTGAAAAACTTTGCAGGCGGCTTAATTAGAACAGCTTAATTAAAAAGGGAGAATAATGTTATATTAAGGAGGTTGATATGCAAAATAGTAAAACTTTTATGTATGTAATTGATGTCAATAACGATAAAATTAAATACGAGTTTGAAAATTCAGACATGGCTTTTGATAAGGCAAAAGAAATTATGGCATTAAATAAAGATGACAGAATTCATATATTTCCTAATATAACTGAAAAAGAAATGGAGAAAGAATATGGATATTTATATTTTTTATAACAACGATAATTACGTTGAATATACAAGTTATATAGTTGACGAGTGCGGTGATATTATTGCTAAAGCAAATGAAGTTGATGTAGATAAATTTTTAGAACAACATCCTGAATATAGTATTAAATGTATGTAAAGGAGTGATTTAATAATAATGCTATATGGCTAGATAAAAATAACCTTGAAGAGTATGAAAGAAATATAAAAAGTGGATATTTAAGAGAGGTGATTTGATGTATAAGAATTACGGAGATAAAAATTTCTTTGAGTATGGGAGACTTGTAGAAGTTGTAAATGAAAATGAATTTAATATTATTTGTTGTACTCCATATGATGATGAAGAAGACAAATATCAATTCGCAGAATGTGTAGTAGATATTACAGATAACTGGATTGATAGAAAAGCTGTAATGGAATATGGCGGTATGACAGAAGATAACTTCAATGCTATTCACTTTGCAATTGAATGTATTTCATATTATGGAGTTGAAAATTTTGGCGGTATGTCATACGCATATGACTACAGAAATATGAATGAAGCAGATATTAAGGAAATACTAAAGCATAGATTAATTGCAAATGATAATATTGACATTACATGGTAAATACAAGTCGATTATAAAAGACTTTGATATGAAATAGAAAGGAGACAAATATGGGAGCATTAATTATTGTTTATTTGGTACTTGCTGTTTTTGCAGTCATAATGTTGATTTACAACATCATCTTTATTGTAACAATTCCACAGCACTTAAATGAGATTGCAGACAGCCTAGACGATATTGCGGCAACTATCAAAAACAAGCTATAGAAAGGAGCAGAACATGAAGTATACATTAGATGACCTTTATACAAGCGACAAAGATTTAAGACAATGTTCGTGTTGCCAAGGAGTATACGAAAGACAGGACATGAATTTCACTACTGATTGCCACGGAATCCCATTCAGATTTGTCTGCTATAAATGTTATGACAAACTTATGGAAAAGGGATATGATGGAGAATATTATTCCGAAGCTGATGAATGTATTGATGATTATTAAAAAGGAGAATCATAATGGGAATTTGTAGAAACACTTTCGGAAAATTGTCTTATACAGCAATAAATAAAGACAAAAAAGTTTACTCAATAACAAAAGGCGAAAATGAAATAAAATATCACAGACCTTATATAAGTGGCAAGGCTGCAATTATGATTGATAGTGAAATGGCTTTTTGGACAGACACGCCACATTTTGAAAGTTTTATACAAGGAGTTGCATATTTAAAGAAAAATTTAGAATATTTGCTTTGAATAGAAAGGAAGTGAAAAACATGAATGAAACAATGAAAATAATAATGGAGCGTGACGGACTTACAAAAGAAGAAGCTAGAACGCTAATGATTGAGTGTAGAGAAGACTTATTGAACAGAGACACAGAAGCGATTAATGATTATTTGAGACATGAAGACAATTATTTATTTGACAATATTTAAGGAGGTTTGAAATGATTTTATTAGATTTATTAGAAATAATTGATGAAGGAAACAACATAAAGTTAATTGAATATTTGACAAATAATATTTTGGGCATTTATGAAAATAAAGAATTAATAGATGAAAAATATATTTTTTTAAAAGTAATTTCTATAAATTCAAGTGTTGAAAACGGAAGAAATTTTATAGAAATTACAATGAATAATAACTAAGTAGTAAATATATGCAAAAATATAATTTATGTAAATATTATTGAAGTAATGAAAGTATAGTACATAAAAAAACTACTTGTAAAGAGGATTTTAAAAGGTAAAGATATGGAAAAAGATATTAGAAACAATAAGGATTTAAGGGATGCTTATATTATATTGTTAGCTTTATCTAAATTTATTCCAGAAAAGGAAAAGACCGATAAATGCAAGCAATCAATTATTAACTACAAACGTGCAATAAGAAGATTTAATAAAATAAAAAATAATATTACATACTGTGGCGGAGATAGGGATAGATACGTAGTTTTGATTGAATTTCCTCAAGGAATGACAATGAGTGAAGCTAAAAGATATTTTGAAGAAAATTATAGAATGTATTATTATCCTAGCCCATATGATTGTACCGGACAACAATTTACAACGGGTGTTAAATTTTTTAAAAGAAGAGGCGAAAATTATTGTTATCACACAATTAATGCGGATGTTTAGGAGGTGATTATATGTTGATTTATGAAGTTGTAAATATAATAAATGGATACAAAATTAATGATTTATATTTAGACAGAAATCAAGCAATTGATGAAGCCAGTAGACACGCTTTAAAGGATTATGACGAAACTATTGTTTATGAATACGTTGAAAAAGACGGAAAATTTTATGTAACAAGGTCAATTATGCATATAGGAACTAATGATGATGAATTCTAAAAGAAAGGAAATAATCATATGATATATGGAGATACTTTAGAAAGTATAGAAAGAAATTATGGCTGTGTTGCGGAATATTACCGGTGTAAGGAAGAACAAGAATATGACCAATATAACCCTATTGCTCATAATTTAGATGACATTGAAATTCCATACGAGAATGAAATACGCAAATTTGAGATTGGAAAAGAATATACGTTTTACGATATTTTTGACGGTGGAATTACCTATTTTACCATTAAAGAAATACATAGAGAAAATAATAAAATATTGTGTTCTCAAAAGTGGGAAGGTTTAGATGGAACGGGTACTAGACCGGATGAAGAATTTATTATTAGTTTAGACGAAAATGGAAACGAAAGATTTCTTGTTTTTTCTTCTGAGAAATACGGAGAATTTTACATTTATGCTTAGAGTAAAAAGGGAGGTAAGAAAATGATATATAATTTAAAAGATATTCTTAATAAATGGGAAGATGGAGAAAAAGTTAAAGGTCTAAAGACACCGCCTTTAGAAACGGTAAGAGAATTACAGGATATTAATGACGGAATCCAAAAAGAAACAATAAATATTACAGTAGTTGAAGTGCTTGATAAATGCAATATTAAAACAAAGACCAAAGGAATTGGTTGGGAAATTTGTTAGAAAGTAGGTGAATTAAATGAAGTATGAATTAATGTTTTTAACGGAAGTAGACTATGGAGAGTTTGGCAAAAAAGAAAATGCAAATGTGGCTCTTATTAAGAGAAGAACAAACACAGATTATCCTGAATATGCAGTTGTACGGAATTTGGATGTATCTAAGCCTGAAGAAAATGATTGTCAGTGGGATAATACAATATGCTACAAAGATATAACGCCTAAAGGATTACAAGAATGCATTGATTGCTATAGGGATGTAACTGAAGGTACATATATTCCAAGGCAAAGACTTGAAGAATTGGCTACAAATTTTAAAGATTATATTTTTGATATAGCAATGTATGAACGCTGGCAAGAAGAAAGTGATGTTGTAAAAAACATAATGAAAGAATATGACATGACAAACTATGAAGCTAGATTTTTTGGTATGATAGATGACGAAAAGGAGGAAAAATGAAGTTAACTGAAAAATTAAAAGAGTATTGCAAGTAATTTAGAATCGCAATTATGCAGTTCTTTTTTTATGAAAGGAGTTTTATATGAAATATTTAGATTACAAAAAAGCAAAGGAAACCGAAATAAATGACCTTCCTATTAAGTGGGCTTTTGGAATGAAACAGTTTAGAGAAATGATGGCTGAATGGGGATTGACCGAAAATGACACAGATAAGATTTTCTCCCTAGGGGCTGGCGGCTATTTCTTGAAAGAAGATGAGCCAATTATAAAAGCGTATTTCACAAAATCAAGCGAACTTCCAAAGCTGATGCGTGACAAGGAATTTGCAATTGAAGCGTTCACATATGAAATGCAAAATCACGAATCTCAAATTAATTGGCAAGGTGATTGGGATGTATGTAGTTGCTTTTCAACAAAGGAATTAAAGTATGAGGATTCAAAAACATATAAGGAATACTTGGCAGAAGCTAAATATCCAAAATATGTAATTGAATATTATACAAAAGCTAAACGTGAATATATGAAATTAGTTGAAAAAAATAATTGGTATTAGAAAGGAGTAACAATATGAATAATTACGAAAAAATGGAGAAAATTATAAATGAATATAATTTAAGTGGAGAAAATGTTCTTAGAATTTTAATTGATTGGCATGGTACAGATATAATTAATGATGACTTCATGGAAAATCTATCTGATTGTGAAGTTTACTCTATTCGCTGAAACATTAGATAAAAGGTAAAAATCCTTGGGGTGGTGAAATTTAGGACTAGTAAAAACTAGTCCTCTTTTAATGAAGGGAGCTAAGAAATGTCAAGAGAAACATTTAAAGAAAGGAGTAGCCTATGAATAAGCAAAGAAGAAAGGCAATTGAAAATGTTACCGGAAAGATACGTGATTTGTTAACGGATTTGGAATTTTTTAGAGATGAAGAGGAAGATTATAAATACAATATGCTTGAGAATCTTCAAGGAAGTGAAAAGTATGAGCGAGCTGAAGATTGCGTTTATGGGTTAAGTGAAGCTATTGATGATATTGAGAGAGCACTTGAAAAAATTGATGAGTATATTTAGTAAAAGAGTCAACATGGGAAATGTTATTCACAGAAACAAAATCTGTTTATTTTTAAGAGCAGAAATAAGAAAGGAAAGATATAAATGAAGATTGAAATATTTGAAAGTTTTAGAAAATATTATGACAAATTTTATGGGCACGACGATTATGGAAGTGAATTGTTTAAAGAAGAACAAGCAGCCATAGAAAGATTTGACAATCTATATAAAGAAAATGAAATATTTAGAACTTTGATAGTTACACTGGTACAAGTAAGAGAGGATGTTTTTTCAAGTGATAAAGAAATAGCTTCAATTATGTTAGCATATGAAGAAACTGCAAAGACGATAACTAAAAGATTTAATGATAATAATAAATAAAGGAGAAAAAAATGAAGATTGAGATTGAAGTTCATTATAAAAATGGGCATAAAGATTTTACAACAGATATTTCATCTGCGGAAGAATTAGCATATGTTGAAAAGCTTTTGCATAATAATCCTAATATTGAAAAATACATTGTTATAAAAGAGGTTATTTTATAATTAGACAAATAAAAATATATATTTAAAAGGAGTAAGAAAATGAAAACAATAAGAATTCAAGCAAGTATTGACATTGAATATAATGTCGAGAACTACGAAGAGGTGACTGATTCATTAGTTGATGACATTATCGCACACCAGATTGAGGGTGAAATAATTGCGGCAGTACAAAATAATGCAAATTGGAGTGTTGAAGAGGATGACTATGACATAGAGGACGACTACAGAAGTAATATGCCTTGTGATAACACTGGATTTTGTAGCGGACATGATTGCAAACAGTATTACAAATGTCAAGGATAGAAAGGAGAAAAAATGAAAGTATTTACAAGTGCTTGCCTTGATAACAAGCATAGATTAAAATGTGTTTTATCTGAATGCAGCTTTAATATGGCTTGTGATTATGTCAATAGACATATAGAATCTGTTAAACAAGTTAAGTCAAATAATATTAATGAGTACACAATTATAACAGATAACTTTCGGTTTCTTTATGATGAAGAGACCGGTTTTTTATTAGAACTATATAATTGAGTAAGGAAAGAACTAGAGAAAATCTAGTTCTTTTTTTTTGATTGGTAAATTAAAAGGAGATTAAGATGAGAACACCAAAAGAAAGAATTATATTTGATAATATAAGCAGAGAATTTAACGGATATTCAAGGGAAGATGCAATTGAAAGCCTTGAAGAACAAGAGATTTTTAATCCATCTAAACAAGCGATTTATGATGAATTATACGAATTGGAAGAACTTGACTGGCTTGACGAAAAAGCAAGATTTGAAGAATTATTTGACGGAAGCTTGTTTCTAGTTGTTGGTACATGTGGATTGTGGAATGGAAATTTTGTGGCAGGTAAGGTTATTTCAACTTGGAATGAATTAATGCAAGGATTTAAAGATTGTGATTATTTTAAGTTTTGGGATGAAAACGGACATTTATATATTAGTGGAGCACATCATGACGGAATAAACACATTTGAAATGAAACAACTTACAGAAAAGGGGTCATCCATGTGGAAAAACTGGGAATATGGATTATGTACTCGAAAAATAAATAGATTAAGTGAAAGAGAAATACATGAAAAGTTGTTTACAACAAATGCTTATTCTAAAATTCCGCACTTTGCACACAGATTTTATGGGTGTCCAAAAGTGGAAAATATATATGAAAAGGAAGTATGTTAAACAAAAGAAAGGAGATAATCAATGGAATTTACAACTGAAAACGGAGAAAAGTTAATAGGTGAATTAGTACATTTTTATTCAGCATTTGAGGGCGGAATGCGATATATTTTCGAATCAAATGGAATTGAGTACAGATGTGTAATGAATGATGAAGGTGAATTTATTGAGTATATACCATAGAAAGGAGCAATATATGGCAAAGGATATTAAAATTACAGTAATTAAAGAGATTGGAATAATAAGCGAAACAAAAAATTCTAAGATTGTACTTGGAATAACTGAGGTTAATGGTATTGAAAAGTATGATTTAAGAGGCTACTACAAAAAGAAAGACAGTGACGAGTGGCAGTTTGGCAAAGGAATTAGATTAACGGAAGAAGAGTTGTTTAATCTTGGAGATTTAATTAAAAAGGTTAAGTAATGAAAGGAGATAATCAATGGGTATAACAATGAAAACGTTACATGATTATGGAGCATTTGCTAAAAATCGGCTAGCGGAAATGAGATTAAAAGAAGTCAGTTGGAATGGCGAAAACCCAGTAATGGATTTAAGAGTGTGGATAGATTCAAAAACCGCAAAGAACGGAATTACAATGAGCAAGAAAGAATTAAAAAAACTAGGTAATATAATTGATTCTTTGCGGAATAACAAAGATTTGGGTGAAGAATTTCCAATGAATGAGCCTGAAACAGACGATGATGAAGTTATTGATTTTGATTCTAATGGGATAACAAAAACTAAGGAAACAGGTAAAAATGATAAGCCAAAATCAAATGCAAAGGAACAAAGTTCAAAGGAAAAGAAAGATGTTATTATCAAGTTTCCGGAACATAAGAATAATATCAAAGTAGCCCAAACAAAAAATGAGGCAACTTATGAATTATGCAAAGAAAAACTTGATAGGGAAGTCAAGCCTTTTAATAAGGCATGGGAAGAAATTGAATATCTTTATGATGGAATTAATAAAGAGTTAAAAGAAAATGAACAATTTTGTAGAAACTTTTATCGTGAAGAGAAAACATTTGTTGATATGTTTCATTACCTAAACAGGAATGCTGCCGACAATTCAGTAACAATTGAAGGTGTAATGATAATGCTTCATTCAACAGCTCTTGGTATATGTATTGATTATTTCAATGCGGAAGATGAACCAAAAGTTGAAAAGAAAGTTGAAGTTAAAAAGCCAGCAAAGAAAAAGGCAACAAAAACAACAACTTCTAAGAAAACTACAAAACCTAAAACTAAACTGATTCTTGAGGATGAAGATGATGACGATGAAGTTATATCATTTTAGAGAAAGGAATGAACTATGAATACATATAGGTACTGTTATAATGGCGGTAATGAATTAAAACATTATTCAGATTACAAACTACTAGATGTATATGATGAATTTCTAGAAGATGTTCAACCATTAACAAAAGAGCAATTTGATATATGTTTAGCCAAAAGTGGAAAATATATATTCAGAGATAAGCAAAATAAGGCATATTGTACAGCTTGTGACAGTCATTTTGAATATATAGGTGGAAAACATAAGGAAATAATAAAGTGTCCTAAATGTGGTAAAGAATTACAACTTCATAATACATGGAGAACAAAAAATCTTCCACAATGGCATGATTGGTATGCATTTGTAGAAAAAATTAAGGACGAAGATAACACAATGTTAATCCGTTATGTTTCCACAGTACACATGTATGACGGAAGAACAACTTGCCAAGAAGACGCAAGAGTAATATGGAATGTTGTCACAGATAATGAAGTACATTATGAATGGGCTTATGATGCGGATTATGAAAAGTGGAATTGGGTAAATCAAAATACGCAATATTTTAATTATTATCGTGGCATGACACTTAACAGTTATATTTGCACTGGTGCAGAATGGAACGAAGGATATCTTGATTTAATACAATCATTTTCTTGTTTTAAGTATGTAGACTTAAAAGAATTAGGATATGAAGGTTTTTCAACAATTGCAAAAAATGCAAATATAGTTGAAAAATTACAAAAAATAGGATTATCAAAATTTGCAGTAGAATGGTTAAAGTGTTGCCATTATCAAAGAAATTTGCTTGATTTATCAGGAAATTCTATTTATAAAATTTTAAAAATAACAAAAAATGATTTTCATTTTTTGCAAGAAAATCAGTCAATTGATGTATTAAAATTTTTACAAAAACATCCCAACACAAATCAAAAAGCAGTTGATGACTTTTTATTATTTGGAGAATACGGACTTTCTAGAATAGAAGATAAATGTAAATTTTATCATCTGAAAAAGGGAAAAGTTATTAGTTATATTAAGCGAAAAGTTATTCCTGAAAATTTAAAATATAGTGATTATATAGATTATATTGACACTATAGATAAACTTGCCTATCCAATTGACAATCAATACGCTTATCCAAAAGATTTTAGAAAATCTAAAGAAGAATCAATTGCAAGACGTAATGAACAAATTGAACGATTACGAAAACTTGACAATAAAGAAATTGCGATTGAAGAAGCCAAAAAGGATGAAAAAATTTATTTAATTTCAAAAGCTTTGCGAGAATCAAAAGAGCTGAAACAATGGTTTGATGGTTCAAATGGGTTAAAGGTTTTTGTTCCCGAATCAGTTGGAGAGCTAATAGATGAATCAGTTAAGATGCATAATTGTTTGTCAAATTATGCAAACAGAATAGTAGACAATCAATGTTTAATATTCTTTATAAGAAAAATTGACGAACCTGATAAAGAATATATAGCTATGGAATATTCAAATGGAGTAGTTCAACAAATAAGATTAGATAACAATGTTGAAGTAACTGATACAAAAATTATTAACTTTGCTGATGCTCTTGCAAAGAAGTTGAATCAAATGAATGTCAGAGAAACAATTGTTAAGGAAATAATCAGAAAGGTGGCATGATGAAAGGATACAAATTGTTTGACCGCAATTGGTGTTCAACACATGGTAGTCTAGATTACAAAGAGAAACCTTTTAAAATCGGGGTGGTTTACGAAGAATGTGAGCCGCCCCGTTGTCATCATAATGGATTTCATTTTTGCAAAGATTTAGAAACTTGTTTTAAAGTTTATGCGCCCGATTCACGCAATAGAATAGCAGAAATTGAAGTTCTTGGTGAGATTGATAAAAATACATATGGATTTTATGCTACCAATAAGTTTAAAATTATCCGTGAAATACCGTGGCGAGAAGTAATTAATTTATTATAGAAAGGAGATTATATATGTTTAAAACTGTAATGTAAGGGAAGGAAAATGTATAGATAAAAACGGTAATATTGTAGGGAGGTGGAGTATTGAATAATGAGTAATGAATTTAGGAAATTTACAAGGTTATTAAACAGAAATGGCTACCAATGTGGTAGAATAAAAGGGTCACACTACATTTTTGAAAATGAAAAAGGAAATATTATCTCAATTAACAGAACTTGTAATCGTATGTTAATAGCGAGATTAATTAAGGAAAATAATTTAGTTTAATTAAAGAAAGGAGATTTAATATGGCTAAGATATGTCCTAGATGCGGAGTAAATGAATTAAGGGAAGTTGATGTACAAAATGCTTTTAGCAGATATAACGATATGGTTATTTGTAGTGCTTGTGGTGAGGATGAAGCACTTAGACCAATGCTTACAGGAGAGCCACCACTACCTTACGAAGAGTGGTTTTGTAACACCGGAAAAAAGTTAAATCTGGAATAAAAATACAATAACTAAAATTATTTACAAGAATTTAAAGGAAGTTATTTAATAACTTTATTTATTTATTTATTGCAATAAAGGAGGTCAAATATGATATGGAAATGATACAAATTCCATCCAAAACGATTGAAGAAGAATTTTTTTTGATTGATAACGAAAATGATTTGCTTTATATGATTAATCAATTACTTGGTGGACAAGCGGAAGAAATTCTAAAAATGTACATAAATAATTATTTGAGCGAAATAGAATGTTATGAATTTGATAATGATGAATTAACAACGGAAAACAATAGGCTAAATGATATTTTGTTTCAACAAAAAGAAAATAACGAGTTTATCAAACTAATACCTAAAAGTTGTGGTGATTATTATGTTTTTGAAAGGAGATAAGAATGGTTGAAAATAGTTATAAAGAATTAAAGGAAATATATAGAAAAATAGGCGATGTAGCATTTAATGTAGCCGTTTCTATCTTAATGGAAAACGGATTTAATTTGTTATCCAAATGTACTGAGGAAGATATTTTAGAAACAGAAGTTCCAAATTTATTTGATGAGACATATTATAGAAACATTTTAAGAGCAGCTAAGGATATATCTTTAATAACAGAGCCAATTGATTTAATTATCTTTTGCATGACAGACTCTCGTTTAGATTCAAAACATTTTTCTAACAAGTTATCTTATGTGGATTTAGATGAGATGATTAGACACAGACTTGAATATGAAGAATATGGATTTAACAGAAACGAAGAAATTGATTATTTATGTGAAAGATATGGTTGTGATGCAGAAGATTTTGAAATGTTAGGTTACAAGATACCTGAACATTATTTTGAATAGAAAGGAGATTAGAATTTGGCATATTCATCAAATGAAACTGAAACATTGTTAGGTACTAATATAAGAAAATTAAGAAAATTTTATAAAGTACCAATAAAAGTTATGGCTGAGAGACTTGAAGTAAACCCGGATACTATTTTGCGGTGGGAACGTGGTGAAATATATCCATCCGCAGGTGAAATTTCAAGGCTACAGTCATTTTTTAATATACCACTTGACGTTTTAACTAGAAAAAGAATAATTACAGAAAAGGAGGTTGACAATGAAAAATTATAAAGAATTTGAACAAATTTATATTGGTGGCAGTGATATAGCTTCACTTGTTTTAGTTGGTTGTAAAACAACAGAAAACGGTGAAGCTTTAGGAGCATTTGCTGAATTATTACATTTTGGCGAAGATGGTGAGTATCACGCTTACTACTCAAATGAACCCTGTATTATTGGAGAACATTACAAAAAGGTTACATCGTTTGATAGTTGGTTAAAAATTTACGATGATACAGACAGAACATTTTACGAATATGGAAGCTTTAATATTTACAGAGCAGGAGATTTTGGTTGTATTATTGAGAAAGTGAGGTAAAAAATATGAAATATAATATAGAAATGTTAATAGTGAAACCTAGTATGAATATACCACAAAAAAAGATTAATCTTGAGATTGGCTTTTATTGTGACCCAAATGATTATGGAAATGGCTATAGAGCTTGGATAAATCACAAAGATACTGGATATGAAGAAGGCTTTGACCTTAGATATGATATGGATTTTGATGAAGAGTTTGCTGAATTATGGATTACAGATTATGTATATCATAATTGGTGTGGTAAATATGATTCATACGATATACAGAAATTAACTATTGAGAGAATAGAAGAGTGAGGTGATTATATGACACGTAAAATACGCTCAATAAAACAAGTAAAAAAACGGCTTGATTTAATTATAAAAAATTACGGAAAGGTAATTTTAGATGAAGGAACAATTAATACACCATTGACTCGCTATGTATATATTGAAGAGGGGTTTGACCCAATAGACCATCAATGGAAACCGGAAAGATTGTATATTTATGGCGAAAGTTTTAAAGAGGGCAAAACAGAAGATTTGTTTGCTTATGTTACTAATGAAAAATTACGCAAACCTAAAATTTTTGATGATGATTTAGAAGAGTTTTGTACCTGTTATTATGAGAAAGAATATCCAACTATTTTAAATGTTAAAGAATATACATTTAAAAATTGGATGGCAAATGTTTATAGTTTATAAACAACGTATTTTAATTGAATATATAAAAAAGGAGAGTTATTATGGAGCACATTAAAGTGAATCTTCCAAGTAATGAAGAATCATATCAAAGTGGCAACGGAGAAGGATGCTGGTTTTTAGTTAATGAAGAAACCAAAAAAGCTTATGACAATGATGAAAAAGGAACTAAATATTTTGGAATTCTAGATAATAACAGTGTGTATTACCATGGACTACGTGCAGGAACAGAATTACCAATCGAAATGAGGGGTGAAAATAGACCGGTTGTACCTTATAATTATTTGCTAGAACACTATGGAGAATCTAATTGGTCGTAGGAAGGAGACAAAAAATGAGTGAACCATTCGAGCCTTATACAGCAACAAGAGAAGAAATGAAACAAGAAGCAGTTGAAAGAATGAAAATACTTGGATTTGATGAAAAAACAATATATTTTTTTGAAAAAGAAAATTTTTACTTTGAATCCGAAGAAGGTCTCTTGTTTAAACCTAATTATGAAGAACATCAAATAGCCGAAACCCACGCAAAGGAATACGGATATTTAGTTTTTCATATTATTCATAGTTTTTCTAATATAGGTGAAACCCTAGAATGTTTAACGGTTTCACCATATAAAGAAGACTGGGATTATGAAAAAAGCATGCTAAAAGAAGGAATTTTAATTGCTTATGTTCATAATTTTTCTTTCCCTGAAAACAGTGAATCCGGCAGCATACAAATAAAAAAAGGACTTAATGGATTTGTAAGAATAGCCTAGAAAGGAGTTTTATTATGTTATACAAAGTATGGGCACAAAATTGCATAAGACCAAAAGGAAGACGAATTATTAAGGCTTATGAAGATGATTTACAAGAAGTATTTGACAAAATTTTTGATGAAGCAGAAGAAGCAGAGCTAATTGATGTTTTTAATGATGATGATTCAATTGAATCTGATGATGCAAAAGTTAGTGAAGCTTATGACAAAATTAAGAGTTGGTGGGAAGAATGTAAAGTGATTTCACCCGGTGATTACATGATTGTGGATGTGGAATCAATAGAAGATATTATTATTCCAAATGCATGTTATAATCACGCAGGAATTATTTTTAAGTAAAGGAGATAATAAAATGGAAACAATGACAAGAATGACAAGAATGACTTTAAAAGAACTGAGAGATTTATTAAATTCTATCGACCTAGATAACACCAACAATGATTTTATTAGTGTTATAAGTGTATGTAAACCAATGGAAGAGGAGGCTTATATCCTAGATGATATATTAGCAACAGCATTTGTTTGCAAGGCAGAAGGCGAAGGAAACAAACCATATCTTAGAATGTACACAAATGGGGCGGTTAATCATTTGGCAGAAAATAGTCTTTAGAAAGGAGTGATTAATTATGACAGCGGGTGGTGGAAAAATAGTATTTGCACATGTTGAAGAAGTAATTGATTTTCCAAATATTGAAGGTGTGCAAAAATATGTAAAATGGCACGAAGATAATGATAAGCTAATATACTATGTCAAATATCTAGACAATGGAAAACTTGAAGTTTCACCAAGATTTAATGAAAATGAACATTTAAAAGTTACCGGAGCAATTGATAGACCATGTACTATTACAGTATGGGTTCCTTATAATGGATTAAACATGGGAAATTAATCATAAAGTAAATCTTTAGAAAGGATAGGTAAAGTATTATGAAAAAGGATGAAATAATAAAATATATTTTGGAAATGACATCGGAGTATAATGGTAGTTTTGAATCATGGTTAGAAGATTATTGTGGAATGAAAACTCGAAAAGATAAAACAGAGTTTTTTAAAAGTCAATTTAACTGTCATGGAAATACCATTATCGCAGTTTGTAAAGAGTTAAACATACGTTATTAAAATGTAAAATTTTCTTTTAATTCAAAAATGATATACAATGTATATTAGAAAAGAGGTGATTATAATTCTTCACAAAGAAAAATCAACTAAAGATATTTTCGAAGAGTTTTATGGAAAACCAATGGAAGAAATTACCATCGAAGATTTAGGTGATGGTGGAGAAATTGATTGGGGCGAAGATATTGGAGGAGAGATTTGATTATTTGAAAAGGACGATAGAATATTAAAAAGACTAGTGTACGCTAGTCTTTTTTGAAAGGAGTTTTTATGAGATATAAAGTAAAAATGTCAGAATCTCTTGAATTTGTTGTGGAAGGGAAAAATGAGGATGAAATAAATGATTTCATGCGAGAACACACAATTGAAGAGATACGGGCGACAAATGGCGATTTGCACATAAATTATACTGAGGAAATAATTGAGAAAACGGTTATGCCCGCAGATGTTGACATTAATAACGTTCCTGAAATATATCCATAAGGAGGTAAAAAATGATAGAACATTTATTAGGTATTAATATAAAAAAGCTACGGAAACATCACAAATTGACGCAAGAACAATTAGCTGATATTATAGGAGCAAAGAAATTACAAATAAGTAGATGGGAACAAGGAACGGTTGTTCCGGATTCATATATGATTCAACGAATCAGTGACTATTTTAATATTCCTGTTCATATATTGATTCGAGGAATTATAACATTTGATGAAAATGTAAATATAACCGATGATATTTAAGACTAGTATTTTTATCTAGTCTTTTTTTATTAGAAAGGAGGCATTTATGGCTGGTATATTTGCTTTATTGTATGGATTAATTGTAGGCGCAGGTAAAATTATTGATTCAACCCAAAATAATATTTATTTAACTTTGTCAAAGAAAAATGCGATTGTTGGAAACAAATTAACATATTGGGATAAAAAAGGAAATGAATTTTATGTGGGCACCGATACATTATGTAAAAGAAAGCAAGATATAAAAACTGGACATTGGATTTTAATAGAACTAGATAATAGAAGAATTCCAACAGGAAGAATTTTATATGATTTTGATAAAGAAAATGAAATAAATAATAATAATCAAGAAAGAAATATTATTGAAGAAGCTAAAGAAAGAGGATGGCGATATGTTAGGATTTCAAATATTTCAACTGAAAATAATTGGGGACTATATGGATATGATATAGAAAGAGGTCAAAAATATGCAGTAAATATAATAAATCAAAAAAACAAAAAATTATATAAATGTAGATATATAGATGATAATTATTATTTTTATACTGAACCTATTAATCATACAAAGATAAAAAAATACAAATTTTTAGAAGGTTCTAGAAATGAGTTTTATATATCATTTGAACAATATTCAATTATGACAAGACAAATTACAAATGATAAAAATTGGCAACCAAATATATAGGAGAATTAATATGAATTTAATACAATATGATATAAAATATGACAATAATTTTATTCCGATATTATATAAAATAAGAGAAATTAATATGCCAAAAATTAAATGCAAAAATGAGGTTGTATTAATAAACAATATAATGAAAAAAGCATTTGATTTGAGTCATATGATGGAAGAATATTGTTATATAATTGCATTTTTTGATTTAAAAATATTAGGAATATATCAGGTTTCCCATGGTACAGAAGAAAATTGCGATATGGAAATGAAAAATATATATAGATTTTTAATCATGATAGGAGCGAATAATTATTATATTGTTCATAATCATCCAAATTGTTCAAGCAAAATGAGTCAAGATGATTATGTAATTACAAATAAATTGTTTGATTGTAACAGATTATTTCATATTTCTTTAAAAAATCACATTGTTATCGGAGATGATGGTTATAGGTGTATTGATGATGAAATTTTTGAAATGATTAAATTGGGGATTAATAATGTCGAAGATTACTATGGTAAATAGAAAGGAGTAAAATATTATGCAAGGAAGGTTGGAAAATCAAATTAAAACAGAAAGTAAAATAGAAAAACTATTGGCAAATATGCCAAAACTTGTATCAGAGTATTATCTTAATATTTCAACAAGTAAGGAATTTAGAAGTTGTTTGGAATATGTAACCAAGCTTAAAAAGTTTTTAACGTGGTATTCAGATAGTAACGGTATCAGAATTGATAAAATTGATTGTACTAAAATTGATGATAATGACTTAGCAAAATATATGAAAATATGTGAAAAAAAGGAAACATCTGAGGGAGTTAGGTATACTTCATTTTCGTATCGAAGACAAATATGGAGTACACTTAATTCCTTTTTTAGTTACCTTGATAAAAAGAAATATATAAATGGTAATCCAGTTCGGTTTATAGAATATCCAACAAAAAAAGATAATGTTAAACATGTATTCCTTCAAACGGAAGACCTTGACAAAATGCTTAAGTCTATTGAAAGGGGTGTTGGTTCGAAAAAGGCTATTAGTATGCAGAATAAATGGAAAGAGCGAGATTTAGCCATCTTTTATATGTTTATTTATACAGGAATGCGAGAGTCAGCACTTTGCGAAATTGATTTAGATAAAATTGATTTAGATAATAATAGACTTGAAGTTATTGATAAAGAACATAAAACGAACAATTATACAATTCCAAATAAGCTAAAAGCTTATATTTTAGATTGGCTAATTAAAAGAACTGAATTGCTAGAAGGAGTTGAATGTGATGCGTTGTTTATATCAAACAGAAAAGAGCGTATAAATCAAGGTTCCGTTCGAGCAATAATTAATAAATATTCAGAAGAAGCATTAGGTAAGAAAATTAGTCCTCATAGATTACGAGCGGCATACGGAAATATGATTTACAAAAAGACGAAAGATATTGATTTTACACGTAAAGCAATGAAACAAGAAAATGTTTCAACCACTAGAATTTATATGGAGTCAGACGAAGAAGAAGTTAACAATAGGGTGGCAGATATTATAAGCGAAGTGTTCTAAATGACGAAATTTATTATTATTTATTGTGTATTATTACACAAAGATTTTAGTTGAATTATTAAAAACAATTATTTATACTATCGAGGTATGGTTTTCCATACCTCTTAATTTTTGTGAAATAAAAGAAAAGGAAATAAATCACGAATAATTTAGATGCTATAAAAGAACAATCTAAATTTTTATATCATTTAGTCAGTATGGATGATGCTGTTAGTCTTTGTGGTTTAGACGGACTTATTATTTCACATCCGTATTCAAATACCGGATTTACTGGAATAAAAGAAAACGGACAATATAAATTGCTTGATATAGCACATAATAAAAACGATGAAAATTTATTTTGCAAACATATTTTTCAGTTGATAGATACTGCTTCAGATGTTTGGAAAATTTATATGCTAATCAATAAGCCATATTTACTTTTATGGTTTAAACTTATTAACGAACATTTGGATGAAAAGGATTTTGCAAAACTTTTTGCTGAAATATGGGTTAGAAGCGAAAATCCAAATTGTGATGTGAATGTATCTTTAGAAGAATGCATTGAATATTTTAAAAAAGCAAATAAAAAATATTTAATGGATAAGAATGAATACAAAATATTTGTAGAATTACCGGAAACAATTCATGTTTATAGGGGTGTTTCTAAAAATCGAAATCCAAAAGGGTTAAGTTATACAATTGATAAAGAAAAAGCTATATGGTTTCAAAACCGCTTTGCGGATGAAGAAGATGAAGGATTTTTGATTGAAAAGGATGTTTCAAAAGAAAATATTTTAGCTTTTTTTGCAAATCGAGGTGAAATGGAAATTGTAGTTGATGTTTTAGGGGATAAATATAATGATTGAACTTGCCGATGATACTATTTACGTTACATATTTGCATAAAAAATACGGGAAATTTAAACCTGAAAATATAAATATAAATCTTAATCGAACAGGATTAAATAAACCAATAGCAGCATTTTGGGAAAGTCCTAAAGATGGTTTATTTGGCTGGAAAGAATGGTGTGAATGTGAGTCAATGTTTTTAGATGAGTTCAAATGGAATAAGCCTATTTATTGGAGACTAAAACCTAATACAAAAGTATTAAAAATTAATTGGGAAGATATTATTTCTTCAAATACTATTTTAAAAGATTATACTGTAAATTTATTAGAAAACACTAATTCTAAAGATTTTAGAATTTTAGAATTAGATTTTAATAAAATCCTTACAAGTGAAATTTTTGCCATTGAGTTAATGGATTCAAGAATAGGACATAGTTTTTATTTGGGTTCAAATCCTTACGAATTTATGTTCAACTCTTGGGATTGCGAATCTATTGTTGTGCTTGATAAAGGAAAGATAGAATTTTTAAATTGAAAGGGAAAAAATGTTAATAAAAATAACAAAATCTTGCCATAATGGATGCATACATTGTTGTAATGATTCAAAACCTTGTGATGAACATATGAGTCTTTCAACATTTTTAGATGTGCTATCTTTTTGCAAAAAAAATGATAATAATCTTATAGGTCATGAGTTTGCAGGCGGAGAACCTTTTGAACATCCTTTGATATGGGAGTTTGTGAAAGAGTATTTTGTGTATTTTGGAAAAGATAAAATATTAACTATTGCAACAAACGGTCATTATTTGGCAGAAAATCAGCAATTGGTTTGTGAGTACCTAGATAAATACCCAAATTTATTTTTTCAAGTCACATATGATGAAAGATTTTATCCGAAAAAACTTGACACAACAAAAAGAATATTTCATCATAAGAGGGTATGCGTAACTGATAGATTGACACATATTACTCCAACAGGGAGAGCTGTTACAAATAAAATAAAGCCAACTGATAACGTAATGTGTCCACCTTGTATAAATTTAAAATTGATATTAGAACAGTGTAATGTCTTTTCGCTTAATGATTTAATCAAATTGTTGAGAAAATTTAATAAATATTGTATTCCAAGTATTCAATGGGATGGTTCTATTGCTTTTGGAGAATATGATAGTTGTCCTAAAATTGTTACAATTTATGATGATGACAATAAGATTCTTAAAGCCATTAAAGATGATGATTGTAATGGTTGCCCGGAAACAATGGAAATATTTTATTCAAAAATACAAAATGGAGATTTGAAAATTAAATCTACAATCTAAATAAATTTTAACAAATAGACGTTTTTTGAAAAAGTAAAAGGGGAAATGGTTATGGCTTCAATGTCTGTAGTGACAATACCACTTAAAACTAGAGTTTTTGAAGAAGATATAATAAATAAAAGATTAGAACTTTGTAGGAAAGTCTATAATAACATGCTTCATGATAAGCTTAAAACTTTAAGAAAAATGGAGCACGATAAAGATTATATCGCATCGAAGGAAATAATAATAAATACATATAAATGTGAAAACAAAACCGAAAGAAATAGATTAAAGAAAACGGAACAATATAAAAATGCTCAAGAAATTCAAAAAGAAAAATATAAGGAATATGGTTTTTCAGAATATGCATTTGCAAGTGATGTTTTAAAATATATTAAACCTTTTAATTCAAATATAACAGCAACTGCTGCTACGTATACTATATCTAAACCAATGTGGGCTGCTTTTGAAAAATATTTATTTGCAGATGGTAAAATGATTCATTATAAAAGTTTTAATAGTATATCTTCTGTTGCTTCGGACGGAAAAGCAGGTCTTAAAATTGTTGTAAATAATAAAAAATCTACTCGAAAACCGGAATCTCCTTTTGGTTTATCACTAAAGTATGGTTCAAATCGAGCCGGTAAAACTATAAATATGCCACTTATAGTAGATAAAAATGATTTTTATATGCAAGAAATGATTTGTAATAATATTAAAGTTGTAAGGCTTGTAAGAAGAAAAATAAAAACACATTATAAATATTATGTGCAATTAACAGTTGACACAGCTCCACCAATAAAATACGATAGATGTACTGGTGAAATTAAAAATCCTATAAATGATGGAAATGTGGGTATTTTTATTGATACAAGAAAGATAACTCTTTGTCATAAAAATGGATTAAAACAAATTGATTTAATTGATAAACGTCAAATCAAATTTGAAGAAGAAATTGGAAATATAAATAGATTTTTAGATAATTCTAGAAGAATTAGTAATCCTGAAAATTTTAATGAAGATGGAACTATAAAAAAAGGCATTGTAGTTGATGGACAAAAAAGAAAATTACATTGGAATAATTCAAATAATTACAAAAAAGCTTTGGCTAAAAAGGCAGATATTCAAAGAAGACTTGCGGAACAAAGAAAAATTAGAGCAGGTGAAATCACTAATATGATTTTATCTTTAGGAAATAATATTATTTGTAACAATTATAATTTTAAAGCTGCTCAAATGAGAAAGAAAGAAACAGAAATCGATGAAAAAGGAAAAATAAAATCAAAAAAGAAAGCAGGAAAAGCAATTAGTTATTCTGCTCCGGCTATGCTTTTAACTATACTAAACAATAAACTTGTGGCTAGAGGCTATAATGAAATATATAAGGTTGAAGTAGATAAAGATATGACTATTACCGACCAAACAAGAATACTTAAAGCCCAAGAATTATATATGCAACTTGAAAATTAAATATATAGGTTTGTTACAGACCTCGGGAAACCGAAATAAATCTTTGAAATTAATGAAGGATGCTATTTATTAATAGCATAGATAATTAATGTACAAGATTTGATGTTTTAGTACTACTAAGTTTTTACATACTGTAAAAGTCTGGAAGCGGTTCCTCATATTCAAGTTCGTTTTAGTACTACTAAGTTTTTACATGTTGTAAAAGAGTATAACATTTACAATCATTAGAAATTAGGTTCTAGTACTACTAAATCTTTACATGTTGTAAAAGAGTAATATATCTGAGTAATAAAGTGACGTGGTTTTAGTACTACTAAATTTTTACATGTTGTAAAAGGTATATTGTGTTTACTTTAAATTCATCATGTTTTAGTACTACTATATTTTTACATGTTGTAAAAGGGAGTGTATTTTTGATGATAGTGCGATAAGTTTTAGTACTACTAAATTTTTACATATTGTAAAAGTTGCAGAAATTACATTATTGCTTTGGGCAAGTTTTAGTACTACTAAGTTTTTACATACTGTAAAAGAAATGCGCAAGTTATCTAAAAAGCCTCCTAGTTTTAGTACTAGTAAGTTTTTACATACTGTAAAAGTGATTTTCTAATTCCACAGTTCTTATTTGCGTTTTAGTACTACTAAATCTTTGCATATTGTAAAAGGAACTAACTTTAGTTTAGTTTTATGACATGTTTTAGTGGTGCTAAATTTTACATACTGTAAAAGTAGCCATTGAATTCGTTCAAATGAATTTTAGATTTAGTACTACTAAATTTTTAAATGTTGTAAAGGCTACATCAATTATAGTATAACCCACACTAGGTTTTAGTGCTAAATTTTTGCATATTGTAAAAGGCTTTGAAGATACACATTATTACTTGTTTAGTTTTAGTACTACTAAACCTTTACATACTGTAAAAGCTATCGGAGAGATTTTCTTAAAAAAAGACTTTTAGTACTACTATATTTTTACATATTGTAAAAGGGTTCATCATATGTTTTAAATTTTTACGTACTGTAAAAAGTATGAACGAGTATACTTTAATATATTTTTATGTTTCAATTGTAAAAGGTGTATGCACATTTTGTTAAAATTTTGTATTAACAAATTTATACTATTTTTATAATTTGGAAAATAGTATTATTCAATATAATTATTAGAGCATTTTAGCTCTTTTTTTTATAATTACTTATGAAAGGAGATAATAATTGGCTGATAAGTATTTACCACTAAAACTTCTTGATATAGAAGATGATATAATTAGAGACTGTGGAAAAGATAAAGACAATATGGAAAAGAGGGGATTTCCAAAAACAAAGGATGATGCGGAATATATAGATAAACTCCTACGTTTATTTAGCGGTTTGTGTGATGAAAATGAAGCATACAGATTACTATCTGTTTTGATGAATTCTTATGGAGAAACCATGCAGTTAATGGGCATGTTGAATTTTGATGATTTTAATGCTTCAAAGGGTTTGTTATGTGATATTTACGACTTATGTTTACGAAGTACTATTTACCAAATTTGGAAGAAAAATAAGCAAGTATACAAACCCGATAAAGATTTTGTAAATGCTTTAATTAGAACTGAAAATCTTAAAATTACTAAAGATATATTTAAAAGATTACCATGTAACCATTTTTATTTAGATGTTTCTGATTGTGATATTTTTCTACCAATAAAGGGAATTTTTGTAAATATTTTTGAGATTGAAACAAAAATAATACTTGTTGCCTATATGGTTAACGAAGAAGCCTTTTGGTCTACCTATGATGTAATGCATTTCGACCAAGCTGAAGAATATGAAATGAAAGTTGAGGATTTTAGTAGAAGTAATCCCGATGGAAGTTATACCTATTGTAATTATGACATTTTTCTACACAACAAAAAACCAAAGGAAAATAATGGTGGGCTAAACTCTAATGAAAGTAACTTTTTCATTTACCAATTATTAACTTATCTAACCTCTCATGAACCACAATTTGAGGAAAGTCCTGTTACAAAATCAACCTACAGACCGCCAAAGGCAGGTTCGACAATAAAGAATAAATTCTCTGAAATTCAAATGCATGATATAGGTGTTAGATTTGGAACTTCTTTCAGAAAGCAAAAACGTATTTATAATTGTACTACCATACTAACAAAACATCAGGAAAAGAAAAGAAAATCCCCTATCCCTCATTTTAGAGCTGCTCATTGGCAAGGATATTGGATTGGAAAAGGGCGCACTCAATTAGTTCATAAATGGAAAGAGCCTACATTTGTGAATGGAGAACCCAAAGATATTGTTATACATAAAATTTGAAAGGAGTAAATTATGGGATACGCTAAAAATCTATTAATTGAACAAATGCTTGGAATTAGTAAGAGTCAAGTAACTTGTGAACATTGTGGGAAAACTTATTTACAAGAAGTTACAGACCAAGTTCCGGGATTTAGAGACTTGGATTATGATATATGTCCCTACTGCCACGAAATTAACGGAAGTAGTAGGTCGGAAGAATATTATAATTATAAAATTGATTAATTGATAGTTTATTCACCGTGAGGTGATAATCTATAAATGCGAAGTTGTAGTGTGTTAGACAATTTGCAGTTTTATTCTTTGGGGAGATTTATATATGAATCTCCCTTTTTCTATTTTTCATATCTTATTTCTTTCGAAAATAAAAGTCTCAAAAATACATAAAATTTATATTATCTTTTTATGAAACTATCCAAAAAAAGTATAAAAATAAACAATTATCGTATTTGCGTTGACAAGTATAATCAAAATATCTAATATAGAGATTGTCAACGTCATTATTATTTTGACGAAGAAGTTATGGGGAGTATTTATTTGAATTTATCAAAGAGAAATGAGTTATTGAAAAAGGGTAATATCTTTTTAATGTCTTTAAAATTCCCTTTTTTAACTTATTAAAAAATTAAATAACAAGTATTCTTTTCAAAAAACGTCTATTTGTTATAAATTGAAAATTTTATAACGAAAGGGGGGGAGTTTATGAGTAAAGAAACTAATATGCTTATTCTATCTATTTATTCTTATTTGCCTTTAAAAGTGTTACTTGCTTTGTAAAACAAATGGGGGAGCTATGATGAATGAGGATATGAAACGTGATTTTTTACATTTTTATGCTGACAATAATATGGCAAATCTAAAAAATCTTGTCACTAAAGTTCTCTTCTCTATGGGAAGAGGAAGTCAGAATGATTTTGATGATTTTTATTCTATTGCAAATGAGGAATTATGGAAAGCGATTGAATCATATAATCCTAATAATGAGCAAGGTGCTAAGTTTGAAACATATTTATCTGTGATTCTTAAAAGAAAGTTTAATACTGAATTTGCGAGTAGAACAAGAATTAAACGTGGAGGAAATTATGAAATAATATCTTTAGAAGAGAACATTAAGGGATTGGAAAATTTATCTGTCATTGATACTGTTTCCAGCTCAGAAAATGTTGAGTTTGAAATAGAAAATAATAATTTTAATCGAATTCAAAATTATTATAATGTATTAAGCAAAAAAGAAAAGAAAATAGCAGATTTATTAATGGATGGATATTCTCTTAAAGATATTCAAGTAAAGCTTAATTTGACTAAAAAAGAACTTGAAAACCATTTAAAATCAATGCGTAGTTATGAAAAAAAAATATTACTAGATTCAATTACTGTTGTTCGGGGGGGCGACGAAATTATGGAAAAAAATTCTTACGGTACTATGGAAAAAGCAAAAACAACTTCATACAATGTTGAACGAATAATTAATAAGATGAAAAAAAGAACAATTAATTTTGAACATCCATTACAGAGATATGCCGGTCAGTGGAGTAATAAAATGAAATCAGATTTAGTATCTGATATTCTACAAGGAAATCCAATTCCGGGATTGATATTTGCGGAACAGATAATTAATGATTGTTCTATTATTTTCGATTTGGACGGAAAGCAAAGATGCACTACAGTTAAAGAGTTTAAAGAAGATGCATTTAAAATATCTAAGAATATATCAAGACATTTAATTAAATACCAACATTATGTTAAGACCGAAAATGGCGAACAAGTTTTTGACAATAATGGATTTCCAGTTGTTCATTGGGAAATGTTTGATATTTCGAATAAAAAGTATTCTCAATTGCCTGACGAGCTAAAAGAGTTGTTTAATTCATATTCTTTTGATGTTACTTTATATCTTAATTGTTCAGATGAAGATGTTGCATATCATATTCAAAGATACAATCAAGGAAAACCAATGAACGGTATGCAAAAAGGAATTACAAAGTTAGGTGAAGATTTTGCAAGAAAAGTCAAGGAAATTTCTGCTTTACCTTTTTTTAGAGATAATGAATTCACTTTTAAACAAATGATAAATGGAACAATTGAAAGAGTTGTCATAGAAAGTGTAATGCTTACAAATTTTATTAATGATTGGAAAAAAACACCCGAAGATATTGCAACTTATGTGGACAATAATGCTTCGTTTGAAATGTTTGAAGAGATTGAAGACTCTATTATTCGATTACAAGAAATTATAACTGATAAAAGTAGTATTTTGTTTAATGCTAAAAATACGTTTTTGTGGCTAGCGTTATTCAATAAATTTAAAAAATTAAAATTTGAAGATATTTGTTTTAATGATTTTTTAGAATGTTTTATTAACGAAATGCAATTTGAAAAAATAAATGGGGTTACTTTTATTAATATCGACGAGGGAAAAAATACTAAAGATAAGCAACTATTAATTAAAAAGCTTGAACACTTAGAACTGCTTATGAATTTGTATTTTCAAAGCAATATTAAATAACAAATATATAATACTTTGGAGAAGAATAATGAAAAATATAAACGATGATTTATTGGAAGATATAATGAACAATGGGTTTATAAATGTTAAAAATGAAAAAGGTGAAGTGTCAATCCAAATAGGCGGAAAATATCACATTGTCATTAAAATGGTAGAATCAATTATAAGTTCTTTAGCTTACGATATGGTAAAAGAAAAAATAGAACCTAGAGAAAGCAAAGCTTTTACAAAAATATTAATGGATATATTAATAAGTAGATTAAATAATAAAAATATAATTTGCGACATGTTAAATAATTCCAAAGAAATGAATGATGTAATAACAAAATTAGCAAATATGGACGAGCAGGACTTTGATGAAGTTTTAAAAAAATTAAAATAATTAAAGACTTCAATATTACTTTTGAGAATATATACTTATAAGAATATATTTTTGGAGGTAATTATGAGTTCTAAAATCGGAAGAAATAAAACAAAATGTCAAAACTATCGAAATTCAGGTAGAAAACAAGTTAACAAAGAATTGAAGGCAAAAAAACATGAAAATCGTATAAATCATTTTAAACAAAGACGAGAAGAAGGAAAAGCATACGAGTATTTGCCTCCAAAAAATAAAAGAGAAAAACAATTGCGAAGAGGAAAGAATATCGATAGAAGACTTCCTATCGCAAAATTAGATTCTATTTTTGCTAAATTAAATAATGAACTTCAAAATAAAGCAATTGAAGAAAAAGAAAAACAAAAGTAAAAAATGAGAATATATGTATATAAGACTTAATTAGTTTATTTTATGATTATTTGTAATGAGAACTTTTTAAAATACTAGTTGTTTAAAAAGAGCGTCGTAACCAAAAAATAATTCTCGGTGTAGCAATTTTAATTTATAATCCGGATTTATAATTAAATTTGTGGGGTGACAAAGCAAATAATCATTAGATTAGAATGGTGTAAGAGCAATCTTACTAATGGTGGTTCGATTCCACCACTAATCTATTGCACATTCTTGTGCAAACCAAATTTTTCATAACCCTGTGGTAGCAATTTTTATTGCTACCACACCCCATGGGTTAGTGGTCGAGTTTGGCTAGACAATAAATATTATCCTCTCACATTTTATTTATTTTACATTGGTTCAAATCCAATCTAACCCACTAGCAAGAGAATATTCTCTTGGCTTATCTTGTTTTTATTTTTGATAAAGGCGAAGTTTTCCATTGGCTTCGCCACCTCCATCTACAAACAACTTTTGTTGTATCAATATATTTTCATACTCCTTTTACGAAAAGAGCTGACTTAAATAGTCGGCTCTTTTTTTTTAAAATGATATTTATAATTTTTGATTTATAGAATATACATTTAGACATATTTTGGTCGTTCAAATATTAAACAAGGAGGAATCATTTTTATGGCACAACCAAGTTTTAAATTTATTGGTGAAATTAGTTTGCCAAAAGCCGAATCAAAAAGACCCTTTTTAAAAACATTTAAAAAAAATGGAATCGATATGGCTTCTATGAATTTTGGGATTAAAGAATCAAAAAACAACATGGGGTTTGTTGAATGTTTTGGCTCTGTTCCTAAGAATGGAGTTATAAAAACAAAAGATAATGATAATAAAGATATTAGCATTAATTGGGAAGACAGATTTTCTGACGAAGTAATAAATTCCGTTGCTTTTTATAGAAAACACATCATTGATTTGGGCGAAGATTTTGGCGGAAGAAAAGAGTTTATATCTTCTTATGATGCAATTTTATTTTTAAAAGAAAATCTTCCTAATTATAAAGGTAAAATTTGTGTTACTGGACAAATGCAAAAACAATTTTATAAGGATAAATACTATGATAAATTTCAGCTAAATAATGTTTATGCAGTTGATAATGAATATAAAAATAAACTTTTAGTAACAATGGATATATATTATAAAAAAGATTGTATAGACAAATCTGAATGGAAAGATAAAAAAATAATAGCTATTGATGGTTATATTTCGATGTACGTTGATAAAGAGCAAGGAACAAAATTTATGCCACAACGGTTTGTTTTTAATGCTTCAAAAATAAATCCAAATGATGAAAGACACATTAAATTACTAAATTATAAATTAAAATATGTTGAATCAAAAAATAGAAAATGGGAACATTTACTATGGGAAACAAAACTTATTAATGGAGCAGAAGAAATTGAATTTGATGAATCTCAACTTACAAGTGCTCAAAAAGAACAAATTGAATTAGGTATAAAAGAATTAAAAGATTTTAAACCTAATGGGGCAATTATTGGCGAACGAATTGTTGAATATAGACTTCTTGAGCCAGTATTAAAAGAAATTGGAAATGAAAATTTTAGCGAAGGATTTATAGAATGTGACGATACTAATGAAGAATTTGAAGAAAAGATTTTTGTTCCTAACACTACTGAGAAATTTTCAGATATTATAAATAATTCAAAACAAAAAAATGATGATGTAGAAGAAGTAGATTTAATAGAAGATTTTGATGATGATGATTTATTTAGTTAAGGAGAAACCAGCATGAATCAAGAAGATATGATTTTAATCCATCTTAAATCAGGAAGAAGAATTACATCAATGCAAGCATGTGAACTTTATGGAATAACTCGTTTATCAGCTAAAATTTTTAACCTAAGAAAAAAGGGCTATCATATTGAACAAATCAAAAGAAAAACAACTAATAGATTTGGAAATATATCTAGTTATGGCGAATATTATCTAATAGAAAGTGAGGGAGAATAATGGCATATGGAAGAAAAAATATAGTTAAATTAAATCCATTTGACTATAATATTGGATTCTTAGGAGAAGGTGGAATAGGGAAAACCACATTAATTAAAGAAATGTGCGAAAAACATTTACCTGATGGGGGATATTTATTTGTAGAGTGTGGAAAAGAAGACGGAGCTGATGCGCTTAGTGACATAAATCATATTAATTGTCCGGATGTTGATTCTGAATATAATGAACTTACTAACTCTGTAGGATTTGATATTCTTCTCGATGATATTTTAACTAATAAAGATTCTGAATATCCTAATCTTAAAACTGTAATAATTGATACTTATGATGAATTAAGAAAAATATTAGTTCCTGTTGTCATAAAAAAACATAATAGATTACATCCTGATAAAAAAGTTGTATCAATCAAAAGCGCCTTTGGTGGATTTATGGCAGGCGATGATATGGTTGATGAAATGCTTTTGGATAAATTATGGAGCTTAAAAAATGTTGGAGTTCATTTTATATTAATTGGACACACACGCTTACATGAAAGAACAGATAATGATACAGGTGCCACTTATGTGCAATTGTCATCTAACGTAACAGATAGAAGTTTTAATACTATTAAAACAAAACTACATTTTCTTGGTTTGGCTCATATTGATAGAACGATTGTTAAAGAAAATGTAGGCAAGAAAACACAAGGTAAAGTTAAATCCGAAGTACGAAAAATAACTTTTAGAGATGATAACTATTCGCTAGATTCTAAATCACGTTTTGCTGAAATAGTTGAAAATTGTGAATTTAGTGCAGATGCATTTTATGATTCAATGGTTGAAGCAATAAAAAAAGAAGCTTCAAAAGGTCAAGGCGGATTAAAAGCTAGTGAAAACGAAACAAAATCTTTTGAGGAAAAAGAAAAAAAACATGCTAAAACATATTCTTCGTCCAAAAAAGAAAATACTGTTAATGAAGAAAAGAATGAAGAATTAAAATCAATAATAAAAGCTAGATATTCAGATGCGTCAGATAAATCAAAAGATAAAATCAAGGATATAATGAGTGAATATAATTTTAAAAAGTTTTCGGATGATAACATTCCAACTATAGCACTTGAAAAAATAGTAGAACTTTTACAAGACTAATTGAGAATATATTATTAGGGCGGTACGTTTCCGCCCTAAAATTTTCTTTAAAAGGAGAAGGTTATGGCTAGAAGAGTAAAATGTATTGTGACAGGCGAATATGGTACTTCTGATGTTTTTATTAAGCGTAATGGAAAATATTTCAAAAATGAATCTATTTATTTGGAATATAAAAAACAAAATGAGTATTGGGTTAAAATAATTGAAAAATTTTGTTATGAATTTTTAGGATATTCTAAAGGTCAACCATTTCCGACTATATTACCAAAGCGATTAAAAGAATTAGACTTTTATGACAATGAAACAATTTATAATACAATTTGCGAAAATGAAGCTAGTATTATTTATTCTTTAAATACAAAAGAATTTAATAGCGATTATTCTAAAATATGCTATGTTATGGCAATCATTCGTAATAATATAGCTCAAGTGTGGAAAAAGAATATGATAGCAAGAAATGAAGCTAAAAAAGCCTATCAACCTATACCAAGCAATACATATTTATCATTATCGGATATTCAAAATCCTAAACAAAAAGTGAAAGATATTAGTAAATATTTGGAGGATTAAAATGAACTTACAAGAATATCCTAAAGAATTAATAAAAAAAAGAAATGAAATAGAAGGCAATTTTGTAATGAGCTTATTTAAGCAGCCTGAATTAATAGATGAATATAATAATATAAAAAATGGTGAAGATATATTAACAGAAGATGCTATTTTTTATTATGGAATTGCGCAAAATATGTATAAATTAGGATATCAAGTACTAGACAACGTATCTATTTGTACCTATTTACATGATAAAGATTCATTAAAAGCTGGATTTGAACGTCGTGGAGGTTTTAAAACAATTCAAGATATTACTTCAATTATCAACATTGAAAATATTGAAACAAACTACGATGAATTAATAAAAAATAATATGCTTTTGCGTTTATATGAAGCAGGATTTCCTGTAATGCAAAATCTTAAAAAATTAAACGAAATGAACTCAGAAGAAATCTATGATTTTTTTGATTTCAAATTAAATAAAACCGTTTCGGAAAAAATTGAAAAAATAAAATCAGTTTCTTTATCTGATGGATATGATTCTTTTATTAAAGAATTAAATCAAGGTGAACAAATAGGTTTTCCTGTAGCTTCTCCAATGTTGAATAAAAGATTATTGGGAATCCACAGAGGTTCTTTTATGTTATGGATGGCTCATTCAGGAAAAGGAAAGACTTCTACGGCTATTATTCAGCTTGTTCTTCCAAATATTGAACAAGGAAATAATGTTTTAATTTTGGCTAATGAGCAATCTGAAAAAGAATTTAGATTAATGGTTCTTCCTTGTATTTTATACAACAAAATAGGTTATTTTAAAGTTAATCGTTCTAGAATATCACAAGGAAATTTTGATGATGAATTAAATCAAAAACTTATCGAAGCTGCAAATTGGTTAAAAGAAGATGGTAGAGGAAATATCGAACTAGTTGTAATGAGTGATTACAACATTTCAAAAATAAAAAAGAAAGTAAAGCAATTTTCAAAACTTGGATATGGATTAGTAATATTGGATACTCTAAAACCTGAAAAAGAAAATTCAGAAAAAGCATGGGCAGAATTTTCAGAAGCGGCTAAAAGTATTTCTTTAATGGCAAGAAAAGAAAATATTGGATTTGTTGCTACTGCTCAGTTAACACCTAGTTCAATTACATCTTATTACTTGAGTGAAAATGATATAGGAAAAGGAAAAGCCATTATAGAAACAGCAGCTCAATTAGTTCAATTTAGATTTTTATTTAATGACGAAAAAGAGCGATTAAAGCCATATACATTTAAAAAAGATGAAAATGGAAAATATGTAAATATTAAAGAATTGCATGATTTAGACATAAATAAAACTTATATAGTTATTTTTACCGGGAAAAATCGATGGGGAGATACGGATACACAAATTGTTTGTGAATATAATCCTAGCTTCTTAATGATGAAAGATGTTGGATGGGTAAATATTTCTGCAAATGGGTCTCATAAATAAATAGGAGGGCATAGCAATGAACGTCCTCAAACTTAATGAAATTCTTTCAGGTAATACAGATAACATTATACAAATTCTTGAGTCTATGGGATTTGATGAAATTATTGAACATAATGGTGGAGCAAATCCATATTTATCTTTTCCAAATTTAGATGGTGATAATAAAAGTGCATGTAACATTTATATTGATTCATTAAACTATAACAATTATACACGTTCCAAAAAAGGTAATATTTATACTTTAGTAATGGACACGCAACAAATTAATTTTCCACAATCATTAGAGTATATTTCATCAATTCTCAATATAGACAAAAAGAAAATAGAATCAAATATTAAATATCCTTTTGCTGGATTCTATAATAAAATTCAGAAGCAATCAGATGAACCTGAATATTCTATGCCTACATACGATTTAGATATATTAAAAGAATATACGGGTAAATATAGCAAACTTTTTTTTGAGGATGGTATAAATTTTGATTCTCAAAATAAATATCACATTGGTTATGATATTTGGAGCAACAGAATAACTATTCCGGAATTTACATTTGACGGAAAACTTTGTGGAATTATGGGAAGATTAAATGATAAAAATTGTTTACATGAAGAACGATGGTTGCCCATTATTCCTTGCAGTAGAAATATGACCCTATTTGGTTATACAAAAAATTATAATAAGATTAAAGAAAAAGATATTTGTATTATTGGAGAATCGGAAAAAGCACCAATGCAAATGTGTTCTATGCGTTGTGAAGTTGGACTAGCTTCATGCGGGAATCAAATATCGAATATTCAAGCAAAATATATTAAAAGTTTAAATACTTCTAGAGTTATTGTAGGGTATGACGAAGGGCTAGAAGAAGAATATATTAGAGAACAGGCAAAAAAATTAATAATTAATAATCATTTCTTAAAAAATAAGGTAGGTTATATATTTGATAAAAATAATGATGTTTTAAAAAAAGGTAGTAAAAATTCACCATATGATTTGGGTATGAATGCATTTAAAGAATTAATAAAAAATCATATTATTTGGCTATAGGAAGGAGAAACAATGAATTTAATTGATAAAAATTCCTTAATTCAAGATATATATAATGATAATCCCAAAGATATAATGCTTTATATATCACAATATCCGGAATTAAAGATAAAAAGTAGTGAAGAAAAAATAGAATGGTATCCAATAATTTTTAGACCTTTATCTTTAGAAGAAAAAGAAATGTTTAAAAATGAAGAATATTATATTGAATCAGTTTTACCTGATGATGGAGAAGAAGTCTTAATCTCATATAAAAATGCAATATTTACAGATAGATTTGATGCAGATTATAATAATTTTGAAACTCTTGAAATTATTGAATGTCAAGCATGGGCAAGTTTTCCTAAACCATATAAAAAAATAAATTAAAGGATTTGAATATGAATAAAGAAATAATTAGTGAAATTATATACAACAACGGATTTGTTCAGGGCGAAGCTTGTGGATTTAAAACGGGTTATGAAAGAGCTATAGATGATTTGCAAAAATATTTAATGAATTCAGAAGTTGATATGAATATAAAATATAATATTGAGCAATTTAAAAAAACAGTTTATACAAAATGTACTTAATATATATAAACGCATTATATAGATTAGACGAAATTATAGAAATATTACATGGAGATAGAAGAATGAACAAAACTTTGCAAAGACCTTTAAAATGCAGAAACGAACATTGTGGTGCTATGTGTTGTCCTGCACAAGTTGAAATGTGCAACAGCGAACCCACAAAATGTTTTTATTATGAACGTAGAGACGATTTATATGTTCCTAAATCTATTTCTGTAGAACGCATTAAACAGGCGATACAAGTAATGGACGATTTAGCCAATCATAAGATTAAGCCTATATCTTTCGACCAATCAGTAGCAATAGATATGTGTATTGACATTATTAAAAGGTTAATAGCAGAAAGTGAGGATATAGAATGAGCAGATTAGAAGAAACAAACGCATTGATTAATGCTTGCGCAAAAATTGAAGAGGCAGGAATACGCATAGATTATAACGGTGTATTGCTTGATATAGCTAAATCATTGGCTATGATAGCAGATAAGTTGTGTGGGGCAGAAAGTGAGGATAAGGAATGACAAGAGGACAACGCTTGGAGTTATTAAAACAGATTGAAAAAGATATTCATGTTTGTAGCATTGAAAGCACCTTGCTTGATGATGCAAAAAGTTGTGCTATACATTCTGCAATAGAGGAATTAGAGCAAGAGCCTATTCTTGACAAGATAAGAGCCGAGATAGTAGAAG
>JAEEGK010004262.1_pt1 | contig 35210 bp, 17 predicted proteins | sample 8958771 | NCBI WGS metagenome assembly JAEEGK01 (sample SAMN16246547, study PRJNA631951) | gut metagenome | biome: gut microbiome; feature: rumen; material: SC-attached | host: Bos | place: Iran: Karaj | collected 2018-10 | reverse complement strand
GTCCTTGGCCTTCAGGATCTTTTCCTTATAGACGGGGTGGATGGAACATTCCTCCGCGGAGAGAAAGCGGGTGCCCATCTGTACGCCGCAGGCGCCCAGCATGAAGGCTGCCGCCATTCCCCGGCCGTCGGCGATGCCGCCTGCCGCGATCACCGGCAGGGAAGTGGCGTCGCAGACCTGGGGGACCAGCGCCATGGTGGTGAGCTCCCCCACATGGCCGCCGCTCTCGCCCCCCTCGGCGATGAGCGCGCTGGCCCCGGTGCGGGTCATGAGTCTGGCCATGGCGACGGAGGCCACCACGGGGATCACCTTGATCCCGGCGGAACGCCACAGCTCCATGTATTGGGCCGGATTCCCCGCGCCGGTGGTGACCACCGCCACCTTCTCTTCGGCTGCCAGCCTGGCGATCTCGCCCGCAAAGGGACTCATGAGCATGATGTTCAGACCGAAGGGCTTCGCCGTCAGCTCCTTGGCGATGCGGATCTGGCTGCGCACATAGTCGGCGGGGGCGTTCCCCGCGGCTACGATGCCCAGGCCGCCCCCTTCGCTCACCGCAGCCGCCAGTTTGCCATCGGCGATCCAGGCCATTCCCCCCTGGAAAACGGGGTATTCGATCCCCAGCAGATCGTTCAGTGTGGTGTGCAGCATGGCTCAGTCCATCTTCGCTTCGATGAAGGCCGCCAGCTCGCCGACGGTCTCCACCTTCTGGTCCAGCTCCACCTCAAAGCCGATCTTATCCTCCAGATCCATCAGCATCTCCACTGTGTCCAGGGAGTCGATGCCCAGGTCCTCGAAACGGCTCTCCGGGGTGATAGCGGAGATGTCGCAGTCGTTCCGGTCGGCGATCAGTTCGGCAATCGCGTTGAATACCATGGTGTTTCCTCCAATTCTCAGCACAAGATAATGTGGACGCCTAAGCGACCTGATCCGATTATACCAGAAAAATAATACAAGTCAATATAAAATATAATATAAAAAACAAGATAAAGATGAGAATGACATTAGATGGTTTTTGATGAAGGACCGGTTATCCTGCCCGGGGACTGAGGATCGATTTCCGACCGATAAAGTGGGATAATATGGCAAATCGAGAAAGAGGGCGCCTGCCGATTCCGGCAGGCGCTGGATTTATATACTTAACCGCCGTCTTCCTGCCGCCCGCCATGCGGTTTTCACGCAAAAACCGAACGTTAAGGATCGCCCGCAACTGTGGGGCGGGGCAACGGGGGCGTGCAACGGAGCCGAGAAGGCTTCCTGAAGCGGCTTGCCTGAAACCGGCGATGATGATATGATGAACCATAATGGTTTTGGATAACTCCCCACTGGAAGGAGAGCGGCGATGAGGATCGTATTTGTTCGGCACGGAGAACCGGATTATGCGAACGACTGCCTGACTGCGCTGGGGCGCGAGCAGGCGAAGGCGGCGGCGATCAGGCTGAAGGAAGAGGGGATCGAGGAGATCTGGTCCTCGCCCTTGGGCCGTGCACGGGAAACGGCGCAAGCCGCGTCTGACGTGCTGGGGCTGCCGGTCCGGACTCTGGATTTCATGCGGGAAGTGAGCTGGGGGAGCGTGGACGGCACAGAGCTGTTCGGCGGAGGGCATCCCTGGGCCATCGTCTTTGAGATGACCAGGCAGGGGATCAATCTGAACGATCCAAACTGGCGGGATCTGCCGTATTTCCGCACCAATCGCCTTCTGGACTGCATCGATCAGATCGAGAGCGGGATCGACGGGTGGCTGGAGCGGTACGGCTATATCCGGGAAGGCGCCTACTACCGGCACAGGTTGGAGGAAAAGCCGCAGCGGACCATTGCTCTGTTCAGCCATGGCGGCTCGTCCGCCGCGGCCATGGGGCATATCCTGAATCTGCAGTTCCCCTGCGCCTGTGCGCTGCTGCACATCGATCACACCGGGATCACCGTGGTGCAGATGGAGACACGGGCCGGGGGCGGTACGCTTTCCCGGCTGACTCTGACCAACGACGCGGAACACATTCGGAAACTGAAGGATCCATCGAAGGAGGCGGAATGAAATGGAAGCTCTGGAAGCGATCCTTACCCGGAGAAGCACAAGGAATTATAAGCCCGACGCCGTGGAGGAAGAGAAGCTGGACCGGATCCTCCAGGCGGCCAGGCAGGCGCCCAGCGGCGGGAACAATCAGACCAATCACTTCCTGGTGATCCGGAACCGGGAAGTCCTCGGGAAGCTGATCGGGATGACGGAAACGGCATTCGCCAAAATGGAGATCGCGGAGGATACCTATGCCAGCCTGAAGCATGCGATAAATGCGTCGAAAAAAGGGGGCTACGTCTTCTGCTACAACGCGCCCGTCCTGATCGCCGTGGCCAACCGCAGGGACTACGGCAACAATATGGCGGACTGCGCCTGCGCCATCGAAAACATGATGGTCGCGGCCAACGCGCTGGATCTCGGCAGCTGCTGGATCAACCAGCTGCGGTGGCTGAACGAGGAACCGGCCCTGGTGGAGTATCTCCGGTCCCTGGGGATGAAGGAGGATGAGCGCATTTACGGCGCGGTGATCATCGGCTATCCCGCCGCCGAAAGCGGCCTGCCGAACCGGGATCTCATGGCGCAGAAGGGCAATGAGGTGACCTTTATCAACTGAACCGGTCTGCAGGGTCGACCGTTCAACTGGCCCAGCAGATTTCGCGCCCGCAGGCGCGCGGCTGCGATGCGAAAAGGGTTTGCGTTGGACGCGCACCCTTTCAAGGTGTAGAGATAAACCCCGGATTTGTCATTGCGGGGAGGGTTCCGGCGAAGCGAATGCTTTGCGGGGAAGAGGAGGAGCGACCGAACGCTCACAAGCTGGGGCGGCTCTTACGCTAACCGCGGATGCGCGGCCCGTGAGGTCCGCGACGACGACCGACGCGGCAATCTGTTCTCTCGTCCCCGCAAAATGGCAAGAGAATCAGGACGGGAGTTGCGGCAATGACAGGAATCGTAATCGAGAAGCGGGACCCGGAAGGGCCCCGTCTTTTTTCGTTCTCCCGTCCCCGGAAGGAGGGTCCAAAGGGGCAAACCGCCGCAGCGGATTGCCTTCCCTCGGGGCTGCGAAGCAGGGACGCGGGAATGAATGGACTGTCGTAGGCAGCCCAGAGCCGCGCCGGACCGAGCTGCAGCGCGGCAGGCGGCGCGAAGCGATGGATGAGGGACGAGAGGACGGATTCCCACGCCGGCGCGTGTACCGGATCGGAATGACGGAGCGCGCGCCCGTCATTGCGAGGCCCCGCAGGGGCCGCGGCGGTCCGTTTTCCACTTTTCCCGTAAAGTCACGCCCCGCCGGGAAGCGGAAAAGAAAGATTACTCACGATATTCATCATCTTGTCCCCGTCCGATGGGAGCGAGAAGAAATCTCCATATTTCGTAAAGATAGGGCCGTATACCGCGGCGCATCCCCCATATATTGGAACGAACCGTTCGGAAAGATGACATTTTGGAAATCCAAAGATGCCGGACAGGAGATCCGGATGATGAGGTGCGATGTGAGAATATATTAAAATTCAAGCAAATTGTGTTTCGATCAGACGGGATAAAGAATAATTATTCACAAGAAAATATTATTGTAATTTTATTCCTTTTGTGCTATCTTTGAGTATACCGTGCAAAAATGGGTTCGTATGGGATTCTTTCAAAAAATGACAAGAAACGGACCGATAGTTACAAAAAGTTGCACGGGATAAAGCTTCGTTTAATATTTGCGTCAGGAGGAAACACGCAATGAAGAAACGCATACTTTCGATCCTGCTCGCGCTCGTATTTATGCTGAGCCTGTTCCCCTCGTCGGTGCTGGCCGCCGGGGACCGGAATGAGGTTGAGCGTTCGATCGCGCAGGAAAGCATCTCTGCCGCGCCTGCGGAAGAGAGCAAGGCCGAACCGGAAAAGAAGGACAAGACGTATGTCATTGATCCCGATGCGCTCCCGGTCGACCTCGACCTCGAGCAGACGATCTTCGATTCTATCGGATCGACCATTGTAGCGGTGACCGGCAAGAGCCTGCCCAAGGATGCCAGGCTGGAGGTCACGCCCTATGCTGGGCCGGATTCCGATCAGTATATCCGGGCGATCCGGGATCAGTACAAAGTGGATCTTTCCAATGAACAGATCCTGGATGTAAAGATCCTGGACGGCGAGAAGCACTGGGAGCCCACCGGCGGCGAGTCCGTCATGCTCTATTTCATCAATGAAGATTACGGTTCCGGCACCCGTGTCTGGCATTTCGCGGACAAGGGTGATCGCGGCGTGGCCAGCGAACTGCAGACCATTGGCGACGACGGCTATATCGGCTGCTACACCACCGGTTTCTCCTACTATGTGGTGGCCAACGCCACGCCGATCGACCGCAGCGGAGCGAAGGGCGGCGAGCCCACCCGGGCCGTGGGAGAATTCTATACGGTCAACTTCTACGTCGGGACAGAAACAGACCCCGTAAAGACGATCAACATCCAGAAGGGTGAAACCATCGGCAAGAACAATATGCCGTCTGACCCCACCAAGGATGGCAATCGTTTCGACGGCTGGTATGACGCAGATAACACGCAGATAACTGCGGATTATTCAACGGATGAGATCACAACGATCGATGCCTACGCGCGCTTCGTCGAGGCCTGGACCGTCACCTTCTACAACCGGGACGCTCAGGTCTATCAGACCGTTCTGGTCGATAAGGGCACTTCCATCGGCGATCAGCTGCCGGCTGTCATTGCCAGGGATGATTATGACGCCTACTGGGCCATCGGTGCGATCGTTCAGGGCGGTCAGGGTAACGAAATTAGGGTGACCGGGGACCGGATCGATGCGAGCTTCACTCCCGCCGAGGATACCATCATCGTTCCTGATTACGCTGGGATCGTTTATACGATCAGATTCTACGATGAAGACAAAGAAGCTGTAGTAACGACCAAAACCGTAACGGCCAGCAGTTCCTACTGCCTGAACGACGTTCCTGCCGTTCCCGACAAAACCGACTGCTCCGGTAAGTGGGTATACAGCGGCGGCGACTTCTCGAACCAGGTGAACGCAAAGACGGCTGGCGATGCGGCTACACGTACGCTGGACGTATGGGCGGAGTACGAACAGAACGTTTTCACCGTTACCTACATTTATTACACAATTGAAAACGGTGAAGAAGTCTTAAATACCCATAAGACCGACCGCTACAATAAAGGGAAGAATCTTGTCCTTCCGTCTGACCCGGTGGTCGAGGGCAAGGATTTTATCGGCTGGTATGTGGGGGAGACGGAGTATACCGGCGGAGAGGCCGTAAACTCCGACCTCACTCTGATTGCAGAGTTTACCGATCAGTTTTATGTCCGGTTCGTCGTCCTGAATGATGATGGAACGGTGAAGGAGACCCTTTCCCAGTATTTCCGCAGTGCAGGCGAAGCCATCGGCCAGATGCCCCAGGATCCCTTCGTGTCCGGCAAGGTCTTCGAAAAGTGGGTCAAGGAAGGCACGGATACCGAAGTCACCGCGGAGACGGTCGTAGAGGCGAGCTTTGTCGCCGTTGCCGTCTTCCGTGCGATCGACATTTATAAAATCACCGCGCAATACTACTATCTGAACGACAGCGGTACCGAGGTCGTCTGGAACACGGACCTTCTGCAGGTGGAAGCCCATGAGCTGCCCTATACCATTACCGCTCCCTCCACCACCCAGACCGATCCCAACGAGGTTGCCGGCGCCCCGATCTACTACCCCGAGACCCCCACGGTTGAGGTAAAATCGACAGATTTTGATAGCAATAAAGAATGCACGGTCCGGATCAAATACGTTCCCTATACGGCGGAATATGACTTCGTCTACAAGCTCAAGGATCTCACCGGAGACGACTATACCGAGATCCCGGATTCCAGAGAGCATGTTTACGGCGTTCTCAACAGCTATGTGACCCCCACCGTCAAGACCTTCGATTATGCGGTTCTCGAGCTTGCCGAAGGCGCAAATATCACGCAGGCTGAAGGTCAGGAACTTGTGGTAAAGTATACCCGCAAGAATTACCAGCTCACGTATGAGTCCAACGGCGGCAGCTATGTGGGCGGTGTTACTGTGCCTTACGGTACGGAGCAGGCAGTCACCAGTACTGTCCCGACCCGTAACGGGTATACCTTTGCAGGTTGGTTTACCGATGAAGCACTGACACAAGCAGCTGGCAGCACAGTTACTGTCAACGGCAACACCACCCTTTACGCCAAGTGGACGGGCGATACGGTTCCTTACACCATCGTGTACATGTTCGAGAAGTACAACGATACGGGTACCGCATCCTCCTATGTATACGACAACTCCAGGGATGCAACCGGCACAGTTGGCACGACGGTTCAGGCTTCCAGCGCACCGACTATCACGCGTACCGGCTGGGAGGCGGATACAACCAAAAACGCGAGCTCCAGCGTTGTGATCGCGGCAGACGGCTCTTCCGTTCTCTATGTGTATTACAAGCTGCGGACATATACCCTAACCTTTAACCGAAATAGTCGTGGCTGGATAATAAAACCCGATGGATCAACGACAACCAGCACTTATAGCATCGATGTCAAGCTTGGCCAGGACATCTCCGGATTATGGCCATCTGCCGGTGCTAATAATCGATATTTTACCGGCTGGTATATGAATGGTACTAGTGGTGGTGCGTTTGCTACAAAACAGCTTATTATGAATACGGAGTTGTTGCCCAATTCGGGAACAAGCCGAACGTTCTATGCTCGTTGGAGTACAAGTTCGTCTACGCGAACGATAAACTACTGGCTGCAGAACGCAGATGATAATGGCTATACAAAATCAGATACTTATAGCCAGACAGTTTACAGTAGCAATACATTTACACCGAAAGAGATTGCCGGCTATACCTATGACCACAGTCAAAACAGCAGCAATACATATAATTTTTACTACAACCGCGACACCTTCAAGATTGACTACTTCAATGGCAGCACGAATCTGAAGACGATCGAGAACGTTAAGTTTGACGCGACGATCACGTCCAACACCTATAACTGGACGCCGACGGCGGCCCAGTGCGGCGTGGACAGCGACTATACCTTCGCTGGCTGGTATTCCGATTCCGGCCTGACGACCACCTATACCTTTAATAAGATGCCCGCGTCCAACCTGGTGCTCTATGCCAAGTGGACTGCACCTTCCTATACGGTCACGTTCGTGGACGGCGAGGATACTGCAACTATCTATGATACCAAGACGGTAGAGAAGTACAAGAAGGTCTCCGCCCCGGAGACGACCCCCAGCAAAGCGGGCTACGTCTTCGACGGCTGGTACACCACTGCGGACGGGAATACCCTCTACGACTGGAACAACCAGATCACGGCGGATACCACGATCTATGCTCACTGGACCCGGGCCACTCTGTCCTATACGGTCCATTATGTGGATGATACCGATGCGCATAATCCGGTAGCAGCGGACAAAATCGTAACCAACCCGAACTTTGTTGTGGATCAGGTCGTCACCGAGCAGGCGATCGCCGTGGCGGGCTACCGTCCCCAGAAGAACAGCGAGACCATGACCCTGACCGCTGTGGACAGCGACAACGTGATCACCTTCGTGTACAGCGCCAAGGCGGATACCACCAGCTATACGGTAAAGTATATCCTGGATCCGAATGAGTATCCCGGTAATATCGAAGTTGCTTCACCGAAGACCGTTAGTAATGTGCCCGGCGATACCGCCTCTGTGATCGAGCTCGCCGCAGCGATCGATTACGAAGCGTTCTATGCAGAACATACAAATCTGAACGGGATCGAGTTCTACCCGGATGAGGTGGAAAAGACCCTGGTCCTGACGGCCAACGCGGAGCAGAATGTTCTGACCTTCGTGTATTCCAGCTTCAAGAATGCGACAGTCACCGTCAATTTCCTGGATATGGCCGGAAATCCCATTGCGGATCCGGACGTCCAGCACCTGAAGGTCGGTAAGACATTCACCCTCTCCCGCACACCCATCGCCGGGTGGGAGCTGAACAAGGCTGTCGCGGGTGCCGAATACAGCGGAGAGACGGCAGGTACAACTTATAAGATCACCGAGGCGACCACGGCGAACGGATTGACCTTCACCCTCTATTATCAGAAGAAGATCACTATTACCGCGGCCAGCGCCAGCAAGCAGTATGACGGGGATGCCCTGACTCTGTCCGTGAATCTGGCTGACCAGGTCATTTATAATCCTGATGATCTGATGACTGGTCATAGCCTGGTGGGAATTGAATTTGATTATGCAAATACCGATAATCCGAATAATAATGGTCGGATCAATGCCGGTATTGCTACTGTGACTCCGAAGAACGCGGAGTTCTCCGGCGTTCCGAATACCAACGCCACGGGTCAGCCCTACTATACGGTACAGTATGTCAGCGGCACTCTCGAGGTGACGAAGATCAACGTCACCATCCGTATCGAGCCTGACCGCTGGACCGGGAACATCTATGACGGCACGGAAAAGAAGACTGGCTTCACTAACCCGAGCAAGGGAATCGCGGATTACGTGATCATCAGCCATGAAGGTTACGCGGCTGAGTATCTGGATGACGTATGGGAAGCGGTGAAGTCCAAGGCAACCTATGATGCCTCTGCTGTCGGCCTGGGTTATGTCGGCATTGCGGAAAGCGACGCCGGGGACTATGAATACTTTGAAAATGCTGTGACCCTTGCGGATCTTCCGAATGATCCCAACTACAGTGTCAGCATCTATATCCGTCCCGGCCTCCTGGAGATCAAGCCTGCGCCGGTGACGATCACGACAGGCTCGGATACAAAGGTCTATGACGGCACAGCCCTGACCAAGGATGAGGCCAGCATTTCCGGCCTGGTTCAGGCCGATGAGGGCAAGGTAACGGTCACCGCCACCGGCAGCCAGCTCCCGGTCGGTAACAGCGATAACACTTATTCCATCGATTGGGGCACTGTCAATTCGAATAACTATAATATCACAGAGAATCTCGGCGTCCTGACGGTGACCGGCGGCCAGCTGACGGTCACGGTGAAGGACATTGAGAAGACCTATAACGGCTCCGAGCAGGAAGGCCGCCCCTTCGTGGCTTCCGTCACCGGCACCGGCGCGACCATCACCACCGATGACTACACCATCGAAGGCTTGGCGATCGGCGACGTTCTGACCATCATCTATACCCCTGCCAAGGGCAAGGATGTCGGAACCTATGAGAATGGCTACTTCGCTGCATCCTACGATATCAAGCATGACGGTGAAGACACCTCAGGAAACTACCTCAGCGCCGTTTTCAACCCCGGCAAGCTGACGATCACGAAGGCGACCATGACGGTCGAGGCTGTTGACTACAGCGGGAAGTATGACGGTGAAACCCATGAGGGCGGCGGCAGCGTTGGCAGCGATGTAATTGGTACCACAAGCTATACATACAGCACCGACGGCGGTGAGACCTGGACCGACGAAGTGCCAAGTATCACCAACGTAGGCACCGTGACCTACAAGGTCAAAGCCACCAACCCGAACTATAGTGACGCCACCGCCGACGGTACGCTGACAGTGACGCAGCGGACCGTAACGGTGAGCGTGGAAGACAAGACGGTCACATACAACGGCTCTGAGCAGAGCGGTAATACCGAGTACACGTTTGAGAACGTTGTGAATGGCCAGACGGCGACGATCACGTACACGCCTTCGAAGGGCACCCTGGCTGCTACTTACGATAACGGCAGCTATGTGGCAGATACCTTTAAGGTTGTAGACGTTGAAGGCACTGATGTTACTGCCAACTATGCACTGGGCACGCAGACTGCAGGTAAACTGACGATCACGCAGGCTTCTGTGGCGATCACGATCACGGCGGCGAGCCAGGCGTGGACGTATGACGGCAGCGCGCATGCGAACACCGAAGTAACGGTGACGAGCGGCGAACTGCTGACAGGCGATACGCTGGTGGCAGAAGCAACCGGCAGCGTGACGAACGTAGCGGACACGGCAAACGGGAACAACCCGATCGCAGCCGGCTACAAGATCATGCACGGCAACGAGGATGTGACGGCGAACTACGCGATCACGGCAGTTGCCGGCACGCTGACGATCAACCCGAAGGCTGTGACAGTGACGGCGAAGAGCGAAGCGTTCACGTACGATGGCAGCGCGCACAGCAACAGCGGTTACGATGTGGACGGCCTGGTGGGCGACGATGCGATTACGGCGACTGTGACGGGCAGCATCACGTTCCCGAGCGAGAGCCCGGTAGCAAACGTGGTAGCGAGTTACGAGTTCACGACGGGAACGCCGGGCAACTACAGCGTAACGACAGCAGACGGCCAGCTGACCATGACGAAAGCGACCGTGGCGATCACGATCACGGCGGCGAGCCAGGCGTGGACGTATGACGGCAGCGCGCATGAGAACACCGAAGTGACGGTAACGAGCGGCGAGCTGCTGACGGGCGACGAGCTGGTAGCGGAAGCGACGGGCAGCGTGACGAATGTGGCCGACACGGCAGAGGGGAACAACCCCATCGCGGCGGGCTACAAGATCATGCACGGCGACGAGGATGTGACGGAGAACTACGCGATCACGCCTGTAGCCGGTACCCTGACCATCAAGCCTATCAACGTGACGGTGACAATCACTGGTCATAACAACACTGCGGCCTACGACGGCGACGAGCACACCGTCACGGGCTATGATGTAGAGATCAGCAATTCTCTGTACACCGCGAATGACTTTACTTTCAGCGGAACAGCGACTGCGACCCGAACGAACGTGGTGGAAGGCGAGGACGCGGACGGGCAGACCGACATGGGTCTGGCTGCGGCTCAGTTTGCGAACAACAACACCAACTTCGGCACCGTGACCTTCAACGTGACGGACGGTTACCAGAAGATCACCCCTGCCGCGCTGACGGTAACGATCACCGGTAAGAATGACTCCAAGACCTATACCGGCAGTGAGCAGAGCGTAACGGGGTACGATATCAGCATCCCTGCAGGGGCGACGCTGACAGTAGCTGAGATCAGCGGCCCCGATCAGGATGCGGCTATCGCGAAAGGCACAGACGTCGACGGCGGAAGCAATGCCGACAAGACTTACCCCATGGGTCTGACGGTTGACCAATTCAGCACGACGAATACGAACTATACGGTGACATTCGATGTGACGGATGGTTGGCTGAAGATCACGACTGCCGAGCTGACCGTGACCATCACGGGCAACAACAATACCCTGGTCTACAACGGCTCTGAGCAGAGCGTAACGGGATATACGATCAGCATCCCCGAAGGGGCGACCCTTACGGTGGCTGAGATCAACGGCCCTGCGCAGGAAGAAGCCATTGCCAAGGGCGCGAACGTCGATGGCGGAAGCAATGAAGATGGCACGTACCCGATGGGCCTGAAGCCTGGTGACTTTGGCACGGATAACGAAAACTACACGGTAACTTTCGAAGTGACAGACGGCTGGCTGAAGATCACGCCGAAGGAAGTTACAGCAAAAGTAAATGATGCGACAAAAGTATATAATGGTGAACGGCAAGAGGGCGAAACAGTCGTACAGTTTGCGGGTATCATCGAAGGGGAAACTGCGAGTATCACTTATAATCCTGCGGCAGGCATAAATTTTGGTAATTATACTGGCAGCTTTGGCGACGAAAGCGGTACTGGTTTCCGGGTAATAAAACAGGATGGCAGCGACAGCACAGGAAACTACACGCTGAAGACATTGACGGCCGGCAAGCTGGAGATCACGGCGAAGAAGGTCACGATTACAGCGAATAACGCGGGCAAGACCTATAATGGCAGCGCGTTGACGGAGTCTGGCTTCACAGCGAGCGCTCTGGAAGAGGGCGACACGCATACCTTCACGGTTACGATGACGGCTGACAGCACGATCACAAACGTCGGAACGCAGCCGAACGTGATCGCTACTGTGGACGGCGAAGCGGTAGAAACCGGCGCAGAGAAGAAGATCGGGAATTACCTTGTAACGACAGTTGACGGTACGCTGACGATCAACCCGAAGGCTGTGACGATCACGGCGAAGGATGCGAGCAAGGCTTATGACGGCGAACCGCTGACGGAGGCTGGCTTCACCGCAACGGATCTGGAAGAGGGCGACACGCATACCTTCACGGTTGTGATGACGGCTGAAAGCACGATCACGAACGAAGGCACGCAGCCGAACGTGATTGCGACGGTGGACGGCGAATCGGTAGAAACCGGCGTGGAGAAGCAGATCGGGAATTACCTGGTCACGACGGCGAACGGCACGCTGGAGATCACGAAGGATACGAAGGCGATCGTGATCACCTCCGCAACGACAGCCTGGACGTACGACAGCAAGCTGCACAAGGATGAGACCTACACGGTGACCTACGGCGGCGAAGCTGTAACGGCGGGTGAAGACGGCAAGACCTTCACGCTGGAAAACGGCGACGTGATCACGATCACGGCGACAGCCGAAGGTGTAAAGGATTACAGCGAGAGCTATAACGAGAACAACACCTTCACTTATACGGTAAAGAAGGACAGCGCGGATACCAGCGGGAACTACGCGAGCATCACAGCGACGTATGGTACGCTGAGCATAGATAAGCGCACTGTAACGCTTACGAGTGCCAGCGGCGAGAAACCGTACGATGGCACGCCGTTGACGAAGCCTGAAGTGACGGTAGGCGGCGACGGCTTTGTGGAAGGCGAAGTCAGTGACATCAAGGCGACCGGGAGCGTAACGACGGTAGCCGAGGGTGAAGTGACGAACACGATCGTCTACACGGAAGGCGCTGCGTTCAAGGCGGACAACTACACGATCAGCAAGAACGAAGGCAAGCTGAAGATCACACAGGATCAGACGGCACTTACGATCGAGTCCTCGACGAAGAGCTGGACGTACGACGGCCAGACGCACACCGACGAGGTGTACACGGTAACGTACGATGGCACGAAAGTTGAGGCGGACAGCACCGGAAAGGTATTCACGCTCCCGACCGGCGACACTGTGACGATCACCGCGACGGCTGCCGGCGTGAAAGACTACGACGCGAGCTACAGCAAGAACAACACCTACGACTATGAGATCAGCAACGCGGGCAGCTACAGCAATGTGACTGCGAATGTTGGTACGCTGAGCATTACGAAGGCTCCTCTCACTATCACGGCGGACAGCGCCAGCAAGGAATACGACGGCACGCCTCTGACAGACAACGGTTGGGAGGATACCGCTCCTGTGGGTCTGCAGGGAGACGATAAGGTTATAAGCGTAGTTGTGACAGGAACGATCACTAATGTCGGTACAGCGGATAATGTGGCGCGCGCCGCAGTTGTGAGGAACGGCGATCTTGATGTAACGAACAACTACGAGATCGAGTACGTCAACGGCACGCTGGAGATCACCCAGAGCACGAAGGCGCTGGAGATCACGTCCTCCACGAAGAGCTGGGAGTACGACGGCGAGCTGCACAAGGACGAGGTGTACACGGTAACGTACGACGGCGCGGAAGTCACGGCGGACAGCACCGGCAAGGTGTTCACGCTGCCGACCGGCGACACGGTGACAATCACCGCGACGGCAGCCGGCGTGAAGTACGTGGCTGACACCGCGGAGAAGAACAACACCTACGACTACGTGCTGACAAATGCCAGCCAGTACAGCAACGTAACGGCAAACTACGGCACGCTGAGCATCACGAAGGCACCTCTCACCATCACCGCAGACAGCGCCAGCAAGGAATACGACGGCAAGCCTCTGACAGACAACGGATGGGAGGATACTGCGCCTGTCGGCCTGAAGGGGACCGACGCGGTGGAAAGCGTAACGGTGACCGGCACGATCACTGAGGTCGGCACGGAAAAGAACGTTGCGAGCGCCGCGGTGGTGAAGAACGGCGAAACCGACGTAACGGCGAACTACGAGATCGAGTACGTTGACGGCAAGCTGGAAGTCACCAAGAGCACGAAGGAGCTGAAGGTCGAATCCGCAGACGGCGAATGGACCTATGACGCCAGTGCGCACACGAACAAGACCTACACTGTGAAGTTCGGCGACGAGACGATCAATGGCACTGAGGGCCAGGTTGAGTTCACGCTGAGCACGGGCGACACGCTGACGATCACGCCAGCTGCGACGGCTACGATCACCCATGTGACTGAGACGACGGTAGACAACGCGTTCACGTGGACGGTCGAGAACGAAAGCTTCTACACGAAGGGCACCGACAAAGTCGGCAAGCTGAGCATCACGCCTGCGACGCTGACGATCACTGCGGACAGCAACAGCAAGGTCTATGACGGCGAGGCACTGACGGATGACGGATGGCAGGATACTGCGCCTGTTGGCCTGAAGGGAACGGACGAGGTCGACAGTGTCACGGTGACCGGTACTCAGACGCTGGTAGGCACCAGTGACAATACAGCGAGCAGTGCGGTCGTTAAGAACGGCGAGAACGACGTGACGGCGGACTACAAGATCACCTATTTCAAGGGCACGCTAACGATCACGGATGATGGTGTCGATCCGAGCCTGGTTGTAAACAAGGCTGCGGACATCGGGCCCTATGCACTCGGCGCTGAGGTCACCTTCCAGATCACAGCCACCAACATCTATGCGGAGGCTAAGACCATCACCCTCGAAGAGATCGAAGGCGTGACGCTGGCAGAGGATACTTTTGAAAACGTACCGGCCGGTGAAACTGTGGAGACTACCGCGACCTACACGATCACAGAAAAGGATATTCTGAACGGTTCCTTCGAGAACACTGTGACCGCAAAGATCGAAACGCTCGTGAAGACCGCGGAGGCCAAGGTGAATACCGAGAAAAAGAACGGCCACCTGACGGTCACGAAGACGACCACCAGCGAGACACCGGAGGGCGGCTACCCGCTGGGCGCCACGATCACCTACAAGATCACGGTAACGAACGACGGCAACCTGACGATCGAGAACATCAAGGTAACGGACGAGCTGACGGGCGACGAGTGGACGATCGCGTCCCTGGCCCCCGATGCGAGCGAGACCTTCACCGCAGAGTATGTGGTGACCGAGGCCGACATCCTGGCCGGCGAGGTACTGAACGTAGCGACGGCGACGGGCACGAGCCCCGATCCGGATAAGCCGGATGTGCCGGTGGATCCGGGCGAAGATCCGGAGCCGACCGAGGACAAGAACGGCCACATCGCGATCGAGAAGGTAACGACCTCCGAGCCCGAGAACGGCGAGAGCTACGCTCTGGGCGAGACGATCACCTACGAGATCACGGTAACGAACGACGGCAACCTGACGATCACCGACATCACCGTTGAGGACGAGCTGACGGGCGACGAGTGGACGATCGAGTCCCTGGCCCCCGGAGCGAACGAGACCTTCACCGCAGAGTATGTGGTGACGGAAGAGGATGCCAAGGCTGGCGAAGTGGTGAACGTGGCGACGGCGAAGGGCACGAGCCCCGATCCCGACAAGCCGGATGTGCCTGTGGATCCCGGCGAAGATCCCGAACCGGTCGAGGAACCTGATGACAAGATCGAGCGCACCATTACCTACAAGGACAGCGCCGACGGCAAAGTCTTCGCGGATGTTGTATACAAGGCTTACGACGGCGATCCCACGCCTGCCTTCGGACCGGAACCTCCGGCACGTCTGGGTTACACGTTCATGGGCTGGAGCCCCAAGGTAGCCAAGACGGTGAACGGCGACGCGACCTACTGGGCGATGTGGCGGCCCAACATCCCGATCCATCCGCCGGTGACGCCGGTGGAACCCAGCCCGGCGCTGAATTACGACGATCATGTCGCGTATATCATCGGCTATCCGGACGGCAACTTCTATCCCAACAAGAACGTCACCCGTGCAGAGACCGCGACGATGATCTTCCGCCTGCTGACCGAAGCGCGGCAGAAGGAGATCTACACCACGGTGAACGGATTCTCTGATGTGGATGCGAGCAAGTGGTACAACGAGTACGTTTCCTCCATGGCCAACGGCGGCTACGTGGAAGGCTATCCCGACGGGACCTTCGGCGGCGACAAGATGATCACGAGAGCTGAATTCGTGACGATTCTGGTCCGGTTCTTCGGCCTGACGGATGCGGACTGCATCTTCAGCGACGTGAGCACGAGCCACTGGGCATACAGGTACATCGCAACGGCTACCGCTTATGGATGGCTGCTTGGCTATGAGGACGGCACGTTCCGGCCTGACCAGGCGATCACCAGAGCCGAAGCTGTGACGGTGATCAACCGGATGCTCAACCGCGGCGTGAACGAGACCAGCAACATCGGAGACGCCAAGACCTTCCCCGACACCATGGATCCCAAGAAGTGGTACTACTACGAGATCATCGAAGCGGCCAATTACCACGAATACACCGGTCACCGCCCGAACGAGCAGTGGTACAGCGTCGGAGGGAAAATGGAGCAGGCAGGCTGAACGCCTGACAGAAACACAACATGATCCGCATTCCGGCAGAGCATTCTGCCGGAATGCCGGGACGCTTGAAACGCAAAGAACCGGGCGAGGGGATACCCCTCGCCCGGGTTCCATGTATATTGTCCTTTCGGATCAGCGCGTCAATCCAGATCTTTTATGTCCGCTGCGTTATCAGATCACCCGGTGATCAGCCCACTTCTTGCCCCGGAAGCGAAGGGTGAAAGCCAGGCTGCGCACTCCCCAATCCACAAAGTATCCGCACCAGATCCCCACCAGACCGACCCCCAGCACCCGGCAGAGCAAGGTGGTGAGACCGACCCGGAAGATCCACATGGAGATAGTGGAGACCATCATGCCGAAGCGCACGTCCCCGGCGGCGCGCATGCCGCTTGCCGGGACAAAGGCCAGGGGCCACAGAATCGGCTTGCAGATGCTGATGACCAGGAGCACATGCAGAGCGATGGCTTTGGCGTCTGCCTCCATCCCCGCGATCCTGCAGATGGGACCGGCCAGGCCATAGAATCCCCAGTTCATGCAGACCAGCACCAGAGCGGATACAGCCGTCAATCTCCGAATGTAATACCTGGCCTGATCCTGGCGCCCTGCGCCGATGCACTGACCCGCCACGGTCATGAGGCCGTTTCCAATGGCCTGGCTGGGCATACTGGTCATAAACTCCAGCACGGTCACCATGGCATTGGCGGCGATAGCGGCGGTGCCCAGGGTGGAAACCGTGCTCTGTACCACCAGCTTGCCCAGCTGGAACATGCCGTTCTCGATCCCCGTGGGCAGACCGATGTTCAGCACCCGGAGGATCATTTTGGGCTCCGGCCGCAGGGAGGTGAGCTTGCCGATCCGCACCGGAGGATCCGGCCTGTGCAGGGCGATGAGCATGGCGGTTGCTGTAAAGGCATAGGAGCCGGTGGTGGCAATGGCGGCTCCCGCGACGCCCAGATGCAGACCGAACATGAGCAGGGCATTCCCCGCAATGTTCAGCAGATTGCCGCAAACAGAGATGATCATGGGGAGCCGGGTGCTCCCTGCGGCACGGTAGATGGCGGAGGCGGCGTTGAACACCGCCAGGAACGGGTAGGAGAAGGCTGTGATGAGGAAATAGGTCTCTGCCGCCTCCATGACAGCCGGTTCCACCGTGCCGAAGATCAGCCGGAGCAGCGCTTTTCTCAGGGCCAGGCAGAGCCCCATTACCAGCAGGGAAAGGGTGAAGGTGCTGAGCAGCACCTGGCGGGCGGCTCTATCCGCCCCATCCCGGTCACGGTGTCCCAGGTACTGCGCGCAGATGATGGCGCCCCCCGTTGCCATGGCGGTGAAGAGAAAGATCACCAGCTTGTTCACGGAGTCCACCAGGGAGACGCCGGACATGGAAGCGGAGCCGATATTGGAGACCATCATGGTGTCCACGATGCCCATGAGGCTGGTGAGCACCTGTTCGATGATCAGCGGGATCATCAGCCTGCGCAGGTCCCGTTTGGAAAAGAGAAGATCGTCTTTCATCATGCGAAACCGGCGGGGTGGCGTTCCACCCCGCCGGTATACCTCGGTTCGTGTTTATTCGCCGGTATCTTCACGTATGCCGGCCAAAGCCTGTTATCCCCGGTCAGATCAGCCGTTCTTGGCCTTGTAGACGTTGTAGGCGTCCTGCCACAGGGCGCATACGTCCGCAAGGTTGAACTGCTCCAGGTTCTCCTGGAAGGTATCCCACTGGTCCAGGGGGGTGGAGCCGTCCACAAACAGGATCACGTTTTCGGCGTAGAAGGTATTCAGGTCGGTCATCAGAGTGGCCGCCTGCGTTCTGGCCTCGTTCTGGAGCTTGATGGAGGCGGGGTAGTTATAGGAATAATCGCAGTTGGGCAGGGTCCAGATATCGAAGGCGCGGGTGATGCGCTCGCCGCCGTCGAAGGCGTAGTAGCGCCGGGACTGGAGCAGGCAGAACTCGGTGAGGTGGCTGCTGGCGTATACGCACATGGCCACGGCGGAGTCGTACTCATGATGCATGATGAAGTCGGTCAGCTTTCGCTCGCCGTTTTCGTCATATTCCCAGAGAAGGCCTTCCGGTCCCCAGCTGGTGAAGGTGGAGCCTTCGTCGCTGAACCACCAGTCCAGCCAGGTGACGGCGAGGGGGATGTTCTCGCAGTTGGCGGAGACCACCACGCTGCCGTAGGTGAAGCCGGTGGCGCTGGGGCCGTAATGCACCATCTGGTCTTCGGTGAGCAGGGGCATCGGCATGGGCTCCCAACGGGCGTTGGGGTCGTTCATGCTGGATTCCACGGTGGCGATGGTGGAGGCCACGTTGGGGAAGAAGCCGGCCGTATCGTTGGCTACGTAACCGCCGCCGTCAAAGGTGGAGCTGTGGGACCCGTAGTTAGGATCGATGAAGCCCGCGCTGTACCAGGAATAAATCAGCTTCATGGCTTCGCCGTCGTCGTCCGTGCTGCCGCAGAACTGTACCGCGCCATCCACGACGCGCTTGTTGGACAGGCTGCCGGAGGTCATATAGGTGTTGTAGCCCATGAGCATGTAGTTGTCGATCTGGATGGTGCTGAACATATACATGGGCCAGCATTCGGGATGAGCGACCTGGAAGGCCTTGCAGATTTCGGTGATCTGGTCGTAGGTCTTGATGTCCTCAGCTTTGCCCAGGCCCAGAGCATCCAGCCAGTCCTGCCGGACGTAGAATCCCATCTGGGGAGTGACCTCGTCATAGCGGCCGTACATACAGGCCATGTGGGTGTCGTCCAGATAGATGTAAGGCAGAACGTCGGAGTAGGTCTTGGCGGCCTCGTAGCACTCATAGAGGTAGCAGGGCATGTAATCCCGGTAATCGTACAGATTGGCGAAGTAGCCGTCGTCGATGGCGTCCAGCAGGGAGCCGGAATAATAGAAGGAAGCGCCCTGCATGATGTCGTCCAGGTCGTCGGAGGCCAGAAGGACGGCGAAATTTTCGGACCGGTTCTGCCAGGAGACCAGATCGTACTCAATATGCACGCCGGTCATGGTTCGCACGCCGGCCCAAGTGTCCATGGAGCCCCAGCCCTCCGCAGGAATCAGCTCCGGGGAATAGCAGGTGCACCAGTCGGTGAGGATCTCGTCGGTGGTGCAGAGGGGAAGCTCATACACATAGCGCTCGGCGGGATAACCGTCCGCGTTCAGGGCGTATTTCCCGACTGCAAAATTGTAAGGGGAGGGTTCTTCCGTCGCCTCTGGCGCGGCGGTGCTTTCTTCTTCGTCGGAAGGCGCCTGGGTCGCGGGAGCCTGTGTTGCCGGCGCTTTTGTTGCGGGTGCCTGGGTCGCAGGAGCCTGTGTTGCCGGCGCCTGGGTCGCGGGGGTCTCGCCCTGATTGCCTCCGCAGCCGGCGAAGAGACTCAGAAGCAGGAGCAGAGAGAGAACGAGCAGACAGATGCGCTTCATGAGGATTACCTTCCTTTCCGATTTTTGTTTTGGGATTCTGACTGAAGTATAGCATCGTATTTTTCCGAATTCAACTACCTGTTGTGGTATAAATGCAGTATACGTTCAACATCGTGGGCCTGTCTGCGGCAAGGGGAAAGATCCCGTTTTGACGCGCCGAAGGGAGTGAGTTTTTTTCCAAATTGGTATTGACCTGTGACGTGCTTTGCTATAAAATTGTGTAACCAAGAGTATATGAAGGAGGATTGCGCCATGCCTTATGATCTGGAAACCGGTCCCGACAATGTCGTGAATATAAAGGTGATCGGCGTCGGCGGCGCCGGCAACAATGTGGTCAACCACATGGTGGAGGCCGGTACGACCGGTGTGGAATTCATTGCAGTCAATACGGACAAGCAGGTGCTTGCCATCTCCAAGGCGGACCAGAAGGTCCAGATTGGAGAAAAGCTGACTCATGGGCAGGGCGCGGGTTCCGATCCGGAGGTGGGCAAGAAGTCCGCTGAGGAGAGCCGCAATAACCTGGCCAAGATTTTCGAAGATGCGGATATGGCCTTCATCACCGCGGGCATGGGCGGCGGCACCGGTACCGGCGCGGCCCCTGTGGTGGCGGATCTGGCCAAGGAGTCCGGCATCCTCACCGTGGGCGTGGTCACCCGGCCCTTCGCCTTTGAGGGCAAGCGCAAAGCCGCCCAGGCGGATGCGGGCATCCAGGAGCTCCTGGGGAAGGTGGACTCCCTGCTGGTCATCCCCAATGAAAGGCTGAAATACGTATCCGAGCAAAAGATCACCATGTTCAACGCCTTCCGCGTGGCGGATGAAGTCCTGCATCAGGCCGTTACCAGCATTTCCGACCTGATCAAGAACACCGGCTTCATCAACCTGGACTTTGCGGACGTGACCACCATCATGAAGGACGCGGGCTATGCCCATATGGGCGTCGGTCACGCCAGCGGGAAGAACAAGGCGGAAGAGGCGGCGAAGATGGCCGTCACCAGCCCCCTGATGGAGACCAGCATCGATGGGGCCAAGGGCGTTCTGGTGAGCATCATCGGTTCCATGGATATGGCGCTGGAAGAAGTGGAAAAGGCCGCCGGCCTGGTGCAGGAGGCTGCCCATCCCGACGCCAACATCATCTTCGGCGCCGCCTTCGACGAGACCATGGAGGATGAGATCCGTGTGGTCATCATCGCCACCTGCTTTGAGGATGGTCCTCAGGCCGGAGCGAAGAAAGGGGAGGACAAAACGCCCGCCCCTGCGCCGGAGAAGGCCGCCCCCGTAGCGGACGAGGACAAGGACTTCAGCGATATCCTGCGGATCTTCCGCTGACCAACATACGATAAACTGTAATCTGCGGGCGGCCTGATGGCCGCCCGCGGTTGCAAATGGGAGGTATTTCCTTGGCAAGTGCACAGACCCTGGTTTTTCCCGAACCGCTGATCACCGCGCTGAGCTTTCTGTTCTGCTTCTGCATGCTGGCCCCCGCGCTGTATTACGTCTGGTTCGTGTACCGGCGAAAGCTGGATCATACCGGCTTGCTGGGCGGGCTGGCCGCCTTTTTCCTTTTCGGTTATCTGATCACGGGATTCTTCCTGGGACTCCTGGTGCCGGAAAGCCGTCGGGAGGGGATGAACCCCTGGAGCTATGCCCTGCTCCGCGGGCTGGTCATTGCCCTGGTGGAAGTGGGCGGCTGCTGGTTCAGCCTCTGGTTTCTCCGTCGGGGCAGGCCGGAGGCCCGGCGCACCGTGCGGGTGCCTATCGGCTTCGGCCTGGGATACCGGCTCTTCGATCTGCTTTACCTGGGCGCTTTCAACGCCCTTTTCCGCCTGCTGAACGCCCTGAGCGTGAATCGGGACGGGCTGGAGACCGTGCTGGAGGGGGTAGGAGCGGAGGAAGCTCCGGCGCTGGAAGCTCAGCTGCGGCTGCTGGCGGAGTCTGCGCCTCGGATGTACTGGCTCAGCGCGGTGGACTATCTCTGCCTGCTGGTGCTCTCCGTCTGCGCCGCCCGTCTCCTGTGGTACAGCATGGAGGGGGGACTCAAGCCGGCGGATATCCGTTTCCTGCCCCTGGTGTTTGCCGTACGCCTGGCGGGGGAGTGCCTTCTTGCCCTGTACCAGAGCGGCGGAGGCAGCTTTGCGGCCTGTGCCGGCATCTATTATGTGCTCACGGCAGCACTGGCCTGCTTCACCTGGTATGAATCCGGCCGGCGGGACAGTAAGGAGCTGCTGCACGACGAACACCTGAAGAGCCGGATCAAACCCAAACGATGAAGACAAACAAATAACATAAAGGAGTGTACGGATATGCTGGAAAGCAAATGTTTTGTGGATCCCCTGAGCGCGCCCTTCTCCCGCCGCGGGAGCGACATGGCCTTTGCCAACGCCAATAACGGGGCCAGTCAGTACGGCAAGAATACCCTGTATCTCATGTCCTGCCGGGGCGGCGGTTCCGCCATGACGAACCTGGGAGCCCAGAACGGCTGCCGCCAGGTGGCCCTGGAGCTGATGGACCGCAGTCAGAAGCTGCCCACGGTGATCTCCACCACCGAAGCCGAGGTGATCCTGGAGAGCAATCAAGGCAGCGTCCGTTTCTGCATCGGGGAGCGGAAGCTGATCCTTGGGGAAGGCAAGGACGGCCTGAGCCTGCGCCTGACTCCCCAGCGGGGCGCGTTCGGCGCCGGCGCTCTGGAACTGGGGGACGGGACCTGGCGCTTCCCCTTCGGCGAAAACACCGGGCTGGTGATCCCCTTCAAGGGGACCGTCACCATGCTCCCCGGCGGCGCTCTGCTTCTGAATCCGGATGGGAAGGGCGTGATCTCCTTCGCCATCGAGGAATTCAGCGTCGACCCGAAGGCCCGGCCGCTGAAGGACTATCCGAAATATGCCGCCGCGGTGAAGGCGGTGCAGAAGGAGTTCGACACCTTCTGCAAGGCAGTGTGTCCCAGTCTTCCGGCGGAGTTCGAGCCCATGCGCCGTCAAGCCCTGTGGAATACCTGTAGCCTCATGCAGGATCCGGACGGGGAGAACGCATACCAGCACACCATGGTAAACATGATGCGGATCATCTTTGAAAGCGCATTCGGCTGGCAACAGGCCATGCAGGCCATCTTCCTCAGCCGGGATCCGAAGCTGGCCTGGAATATCCTCCGCTCCAGCTTTGATTACCAGGATGCCAACGGCCGCATCAAGGACTCCATCACCTATCGCCCCACCAACGGCATGGGCATGAAGCCTCCCTTCCAGGGGGTGGCGCTGGACTGGCTCATGGATCACTGTGACCTGAGCAAGATCAGCAAGGCGGACAAGAAGGATCTGTACGACCATATGGTCCGGTGGGCGGAGTTCTTCTTCAACTTCCGGGATCTGGATAAGGACGGAGTCTGGGAGAACCAGGGACCCGTGGAGACCGGCTGGGAGGACGCCTCCTACTTCTACGTGGGCTTCCCGCTGGCCTGTCCGGATATGAACGCCTATACGGTCCGGCTCATGGACGCCCTGGCCCGCCTGGGCCGGGAGATCGGCGTGCCGGAGGAGGACTGCCTGGTGTGGACCGCCTGGGCGGATAAGCTCACCCAGCAGATCATCGATATGTTCTGGACAGGGGAGCGCTGGGTGGCTGTGAATCCCCGGACGGGGAAGAAGGCGGACTCCCTGAGTCTGCCTATGTTCGGCGCGCTGATCCTGGGGGATCGGCTGCCGAAGGAGATCCTGGACAAGACCGTGGACTTCATCTGGAAGAACGGGTTCGTCACGGATTACGGCTTCGCCTCCGAGAGCGTGGACAGCCCCTATTTCCACCATGGCTTCACCGGCGGCAGCATCATCGTACCCGCCCAGCTCATCTTCTGCCTGGCCCTGGAGGCTGCGGGAAGGAAGGACCTGGCGAAGGAGATGGGCCTCCGGTATGCTCGGACCCTGCGGGACAACGGCATGTTCCATATCCACAACGCCTTCACCGGAGAAGGGGAACGGGGCCTGGTGGCCTTTGGGGAGAAGCAGCTGTTCTGGTCCTCCTGGGCTTCCTCCTGCTACATCTTCTTTGCGGAGCGATACGGGGGATAAAAGTGTTCAATCGACACGATATCACCCGGGATGCCTGTATGCTTCGCGGTCCTCTGGCCCGCAAGGGCTATGACTGGTGGTGGCATTCCTTCACGGCGCAGGACGCGGAGACCGGGGAAGACAAGCCTTTTTTCATTGAATTTTTCCTCTGCAATCCCGCGTTGGCGGAGGAGGAGCCGGTACTGGGCCAGCTTCCGGAAAACCGGCGGCTGGGGAAGCGCCCCTCGTACCTGATGGTCAAGGCGGGTGCATGGGGAGAGGACCATTGCCAGCTGCACCGGTTCTTTGCCTGGAAGGACGTGATCCTGCGGGGGAAAGCGCCTTACCGGGTCGAGGCGGGGGACTGTCTGGCCAGCGAGACGGAGCTGAAGGGCAGCGTTACCGTGGGGCGGGAGGAGGCCGCGGCGCATCCGGAATGGATGTGCGATGCGGGGACGATCTCCTGGGATCTGACCGTAGACAAGCAGATCGCCTTCAACGTGGGCTACGGGGCCGGAAAGCTCCTGCGGGACGCGGAGGCCTTCGCCATGTACTGGCATGCCGAGGGGATGAAAAGCGCTTTCAGCGGCGAGATCGTTTTCAACGGAAAGCGCTATCTGGTGACCCCGGAAAAGTGTTATGGCTATGCGGACAAGAACTGGGGCCGGGATTTCACCTCGCCCTGGGTGTGGCTTTCTTCCAACTGCCTGGTCAGCCGGAAAACGGGAGAGCCGCTTTCCAACAGCGTTTTCGATATCGGCGGAGGCAGACCGAAGATCTATTTTGTCCCGCTGGATCGCCGCCTGCTGGGCGTGTTCTGGTATGAAGGCCGGGAATATGATTTCAATTTCTCCAAGCTCCGGCTGCGGGTGAAAACCGAGTTTTCCTTCGAGGAACGGGAGGACCTGGCTGTCTGGTATGTGCGGCAGGAAAACGTGAACGCCGTGATGGAAACGGAGATCTTCTGCCGCAAGGCAGATATGCTGCTGGTCAATTATGAAGCCCCGGACGGAAGTAAGCGCCACAACCGCCTGTGGAACGGCGGGAACGGATGGGGGACCATCCGGCTGTACGACAAAAAGAACGGTCAGCCGGAGCTGGTGGACGAAGTGACTGCGACCCACGTGGGCTGCGAATACGGCGAATACGGCGAGGCCGATTGAATCGATCCATGAAAAATGCAAAACGCCCCTGCAGCCTTGCGCTGCAGGGGCGTTGGTATAGAAAGATACTTCAATCGTTTTCCAGCTGGGATCTGAGCGCTTCCAGCTGCCCGTCCACCTGTTCCGGAGCAGTGCCCCCCAGGGAGGAACGGCGCAGGACGCAGGCGTCCAGATCCAGGGCTTTGTAGAGATCGGCGTCGAACACCGGGCTGGCTTCCCGATAGGCCTCCAGGGGAAGCTCCTCCAGGGTAACGCCTTCCCTGACGCACTTGCCCACCAACTGCCCCACCAGCTTATAGGCGCTGCGGAAGGGGACGCCCTTTTTCTCCACCAGCCAGTCCGCCAGGTCCGTGGCGTTGATGAAACCCATGGCGGCGGCGCGGCGCATGGTTTCCCCGTTTACCTTCATGCTCTCCAGCATGGGTGCCAGAACGCCCAGACAGGCGTCCGCCGTATCGAAGGCGTCGAAGATGGCCTCCTTGTCCTCCTGCATATCCTTGTTGTAGGCCAGGGGGAGGCCCTTCATCACCGTGAGCAAGCCCATCAGGTCGCCGTATACCCGGCCGGTCTTGCCCCGGATCAGCTCCGCCATATCCGGGTTCTTTTTCTGGGGCATGATGGAGGAACCGGTGGTCCAGGCATCGGAGAGCTCGATGAACTTGAATTCCCAGCTGGACCAGAGGATCAGTTCTTCCGAGAGCCGGGAGAGATGGGTCATGAGGATGGCCAGGGAAGCAGCCAGCTCCAGGATGAAATCCCGATCCGAAACCGCGTCCAGGCTGTTCAGACTGACACCGGTGAAGCCCAGATCCCGGGCGGTCATCTCCCGGTCGATGGGATGACTGGTGCCCGCCAGGGCGCAGGCCCCCAGGGGATTCTGGCTGTCCATCCGGGCGGCGGCGTCCTTCAGCCGCCCCAGGTCCCGCAGCAGCATCCAGGCATAGGCCAGGAGCTGATGCCCGAAGGTGATGGGCTGAGCCCGCTGCAGATGGGTATATCCGGGCATGACGGTACCGCGGTTGGCTTCCGCCTGGGTCATGAGAGCGGAGATCACGGCGCGGATCTTTCCCCGGGTGTCCGAGACCCGGCTGCGGAGATACAGACGGGCGTCCACCGCCACCTGGTCGTTCCGGCTGCGGGCGGTGTGCAGCATCCGCCCCGCGTCGCCCTTTCGTTTGGTGAGCTCCGCTTCCACAAAGCTGTGGATATCCTCCGCTTCCGGATCGATGGTCAACGTGCCGGAATCCAGTTCCTTCAGGATCTCCTCCAGACCGGCCAGGATCTCCTCCACCGCCTCAGGCGGGACGATCCCCTGAGCACCCAGCATGGCGGCATGGGCCATGCTGCCCCGGATATCCTGCCGGTACATGCGGCTGTCCACCCGGATGGAGGCGTTGAAATCGTCCGCCGCCGCATCTGTGGGGCTGCCGGCCCGGCCCTCCCAAAGCCGTGCCATCAGGCCTTTTTCCCGTCCACCACGGCCTGGATCCGGGTGGGCAGACCATAGAGCCGGATGAAGCCGTCCGCGTCGGACTGCCGGTAATCGGATTCGCCGAAGGTGGCGATCTCTTCGGAATAGAGGGTGTTGGGGCTCCAGACCCCGGCGTTGATGATGTTGCCCTTGTAGAGCTTCAGCCTGACCTTGCCCGTGACCCGTTCCTGGGTCTTGGTGACGAAGGCAGCCAGCGCCTCCCGCAGGGGGCTGAACCACTGGCCGTTGTACACCAGCTCGCCGTAGGTGATGCTCAGCTCCTGCTTTTTGTGGAGGGTGAGCTTATCCAGGCACAGGGTCTCCAGCACCTCATGGGCCTTATAGAGGATGGTGCCGCCGGGCGTCTCGTATACGCCCCGGCTCTTCATGCCCACCAGCCGGTTCTCCACCAGGTCCAGCAGGCCGATGCCGTGCTTGCCGCCCAGCTTGTTCAGGGCGGCGACCAGCTCCACGGAGCCGATCTCCTTCCCGTTGAGCTTTACGGGAACGCCCTTTACGAACTCCAGCTCGATATACTCCGGCGCATCCGGCGCCTGGAGGGGAGAGCAGCTCATCTCCAGGAAGCCTTGCTTCTCATACTGGGGCTCGTTGCCCGGTTCCTCCAAATCCAGGCCCTCATGGCTCAGATGCCACAGGTTCTTATCCTTGGAATAGTTGGTCTCCCGGTTTATCCGCAGGGGCACGTTATGGGCCTCCGCGTAGTCGATCTCCTCATCCCGGGATTTGATGTCCCACATCCGCCAGGGGGCGATAATGGGCATATCCGGAGCGAAATGCATGATGCCCAGCTCGAAGCGCACCTGGTCGTTGCCCTTGCCGGTGCAGCCGTGGGCGATGGCGTCCGCGCCCTCGGCTTTTGCGATCTCCACCAGCCTCTTGGCGATCAGGGGTCTGGCCAGGCTGGTGCCCAGGAGATATCCTTCATATTTGGCGTCGGCCTGCATGGCGGGGAAGATGAAATCCTCCACCAGCTCCTGCTTCAGATCCTCGATATACAGCTTGCTGGCTCCGGTCTTCAGCGCCTTGGCCTCCAGACCCTCCAGCTCGTCGTCCTGGCCCACGTCCGCGGCAACGGCAATGACGGAACATCCGGGATAGGTCTCCTTCAGCCAGGGGATGATGATGCTGGTGTCCAAACCGCCGGAATAGGCGAGAACGATCTTTTTGTAAGACATGATGTGTTCCTCCAGACATGGTTTTCAGAATGATACCGTGAGTATACATCCGAAACCCCGAAGAGTCAAGTCCAATAATGAATAATTATACATAAATAATGAAAATAAATCCGGGAGGGAGTTGGGATAATCCACAAGGGGAGGCTGCAGAGAAGGATTGCCAATTCCCATTCCCTGTGATAAAGTAAATTATCGTGCAGAAACAGGAGGCGGGAGCATGGAGCTGCGTCCCATTGCCCGGGTCCATACGGATTTCGGCAGCAAGTTCGGCGTCCCCCGGCAGAGCGGCCTGGTGCCGGAGCTGGCAGCGGTGCTGGAGTTCGAGCCGGGATTCCGCAGTCCGGAGGCGGTGCGGGGCCTGGAGGCGTACAGCCATATCTGGCTCATCTGGCAGTTCTCCGAAAATGCAGACCGGGGCTGGAGCCCCACCGTCCGTCCCCCGCGCCTGGGGGGCAATAAACGGGTGGGGGTCTTTGCCAGCCGTTCCCCCTTCCGCCCCAATCCTCTGGGGCTGAGCTGCGTCCGCCTCCTGGAGGTGAAGCTGGATCAGGAGCGGGGGCCCATCCTTCTGCTGGGGGGAGCGGACCTGGTGGACGGCACGCCGGTGTACGATATCAAGCCCTATGTGCCCTATGCGGACAGTTATCCGGACGCTGCGGGGGGCTTCACGGACGAGGTGACCTGGAAGCCTCTGGAGGTGGACTTTCCCCCGGAGCTCCTGGAACGGGTGCCGGAGGAGAAACGCGCCGCCCTGAGGGGCGTTCTGGCCATGGATCCCCGTCCGGCCTATCAGGAGGATCCGGAACGGATCTACGGTTTTGCCTTCGCCGGATTGGAGCTGCGCTTCTCCGTGGCGGAGGGACGGCTCCGGGTGCTGTCGGCAGGACCGGCAAATGACAGGAATAACGAATAAACATACACGGGAGGATGAACCATGCGGGCGAAAATCTTTGCAGACCGGGCTTTTCCCATTGGGGAGATCGATCCCAGGCTGTACGGCTCCTTCATCGAGCACCTGGGCCGGGCCGTTTACGGCGGGATCTACGAGCCGGGACATCCCACGGCGGACGAGGAAGGCTTCCGGAAGGATGTGCTGGACCTGGTGAAGAAGCTGGGGGTGCCCATCGTGCGCTATCCCGGCGGGAACTTTGTCTCCGGCTATCGCTGGGAGGACGGCACCGGGGACAAGTCCAAACGCCCCAGACGGGCGGAACTGGCCTGGAACAGCATCGAAACGAACCAGGTGGGGATCGATGAATTCCAGTCCTGGGCGAAGAAGGCGGACAGCCAGGTGATGATGGCGGTGAACCTGGGCACCGGCACCCCCCGGGAGGCGGGTGACCTGGTGGAATACTGCAACTTCCCCGGGGGGACGGAGCTCAGCGACCGGCGGCGGAAAAACGGCTTTGAGAAGCCCTTCGGCATCCGGACCTGGTGCCTGGGCAACGAGATGGACGGCCCCTGGCAGATCGGGCACAAGACTGCGGAGGAATATGGCCGGGCGGCCTGCGAGGCGGCGAAGATCATGAAGCTGGCGGATCCCTCCATCGAGGTCATCGCATGCGGCAGCTCCCACTCCGGTATGCCCACCTTCGGCACCTGGGAGATGGAGGTGCTCGACCGCTGCTATGAGCAGGTGGATTATCTGTCCCTCCACAGCTATTACGGCAACCGCTCCAACGATACGGCGGAGTATCTGGGCTGCTGCCGGGATATGGACGAGTTCATCCGCAGCGTGGAGGCCATCTGCGACGCGGTAAAGGCCGTCAAGCGGTCGGATAAGACCATGTATCTGAGCTTCGACGAGTGGAACGTATGGTTCCATTCCAACGATGCGGACAAGCAGATCGCCCCCTGGCAGGTGGCCCCGCCCCTGCTGGAGGATATCTATACCTTTGAGGATGCCCTGGTGGTGGGCTGCCTGCTCATCACTCTGCTGAAGCACGCGGACCGGGTGAAGATCGCCTGCCTGGCCCAGCTGGTGAACGTCATCGCGCCCATCATGACGGAAACCGGCGGAAGGGCCTGGGCCCAGACCATCTTCTGGCCCTTCCTGCAGGCTTCCGCCCATGCCCGGGGCAGGGCCATGCTCACCCGGGTGGATTGTCCCTCTTATCAGGCGGGAAAATATGGGGAGATGCCCGCCGTGGAGGCCATCGCTGTGGAGAACGGCGGGGAGCTCACAGTGCTGGCGGTGAACCGCAGCCTGGAGGAGGACGCGGAGCTGGAGCCGGATCTCCGGGGCTGGGGAAATATGACGCTCCTGGAGCACAGCCAACTGTACTGCGAGGATCTGAAGGCGGTGAACACCGCCGCCGACCCGGAGCGGGTGAAGCCGGAGGCCGGGGACGGGAAGACCCTGCGGCGCCATTCCTGGAACCTGCTGCGTTACCGGTTCGATCAATGATCCCATTCAACATATTTGGAGGAAAGAGCATGTCAAAGAATTACGAGGCGCTGTTCACCCCGCTGAAGGTGGGGGGTGTCACCCTGAAAAACCGGATCGTCCTGTGCGCCATGGGGGGCACCAACCCCATCGGCTTTGAAGGCAAGTTCAGCGAGGGCCACCGGGACTATTATATCGCCCGGGCAAAGGCTAACGTGGGCCTCATGATCCCCGGCGTGGCCAACGTGGGCTCCGCGGGCAAGGGACACCGCTGGCTCTATGAGGAGCGGGACCTGTTCCTGGGCCCCATGAAGCAGCTCATGGACGATATCCACGCCTACGGCTCCAAATTTTTCTTCCAGCTGGGCACCAGCTTCGGCCGTTCCCAGATGGTATTTCCGGGCATGGATAAAATGCCAGAGGAGGTCCGGAGGCAGATGCTGGTCGCCCCCAGCGACGGGATGCCCAACGTCTGGGAACCGTCCCTGAAGCACCGGGCCCTCACCATCGATGAGATCAAGGAGACCATCCAGGCCTACGCCAAAGCCGCCGCCCTGTGCCAGGAGGCGGGCATCGACGGAGTGGAGATCCACGCCGTGCACGAGGGTTATCTTCTGGACCAGTTCTCCATGGCCAACATGAACCACCGTACCGACGAGTACGGCGGCAGCCTGGAGAACCGCCTGCGCTTCTGCACGGACATCATCCGGGAGATCAAGAAGCTCTGCGGCAAGGATTACCCCGTTTCCGTGCGGTACAGCGTCGCCAGCAAGATCCGGGGCTTCAACCAGGCCGCCCTGCCGGGGGAAGCCTATACGGAGTTCGGCCGCAGCATGGAGGAGAGTCCCGCCGCCGCCCGGATCCTGCAGGAGGCCGGCGCGGATATGCTGAATGCGGACAACGGCTCCTACGATTCCTGGTTCTGGGCCCATCCCCCCATGTATATGCCCATGGCCTGCAATCTGCCGGAGGTGTCCTACCTGAAGCAGTTCGTGGATATCCCCGTGATCTGCGCGGGGCGCATGAACGATCCGGATATCGCGGCGGACGCCGTATCCAGCGGCAAGGTGGACGGCGTAGGCATCGCCCGGCAGCTCCTGTGCGATCCGGACTGGTGCGATAAGGTCCGGGCCGGGGACCTGGAGGACATCCGCCCCTGCATCGCCTGCCATAACGGCTGCTTCCCCATCACCCGGTACAAGGGCCTCTCCTGCGGGATGCCCAGGAACGGCGGCATGGGCCGCTGCGCCCTGAACCCGGTTACCTTCCGGGAGAAGGAGCTGGAGCTGAAGCCTGCGGAGAAGAAAAAGAAGGTCGCCGTCGTCGGCGGCGGCATCGGCGGCATGGAGGCCGCCCGTCTCCTGGCTCTGCGCGGCCACACCGTCACCCTGTATGAGAAGGACGGCGAGCTGGGCGGTGTGTTCCGGGCTGCCGCGGCGCCGGGTTTCAAGGAGAAGGATAAGGAGCTCATCGCCTGGTACGTCCGTCAGTTGAAGAAGCTGCCGGTGGAGATCCGGATGAATACCGCCGTGACACCGGAGGACCTGAAGACCATGGACGCGGAGGAGATCGTCGTCGCCACCGGTTCGCAACCCCGGAAGCTTCCCGTTCCCGGCTTCGACGGCCCCAATGCCGTGGAGGCGGTGGATTATCTCCTGGGAAATAAAACCGTGGGGGAGAAGGTCGTCATCATCGGCGGCGGCCTCACCGGCTGCGAGATCGCCTACGACCTGGCCCTGAAGGGGAAGAAGCCCGTCATCGTGGAGATGCAGGACGATATCCTCAAAATCATGGGCCTCAGCGCCGCCAACTCCAACATGCTCCGGGAGATCATCCGGTATTATGAGATCCCCGTTCATGTATCCACCGCTCTCCAGGAGATCAAGGCGGGAGAGGTCCTGGTGAAGGACGAAGCGGGCAAGACCTTTGCCATCCCGGCGGACAGCGTCATCCTTTCCGTGGGTTATGTACCGGCCCCCCTGGCCGGAGAAGAGGATCCCAGGATCCACGTCCTGGGGGACGCCCGCAAGGTGGGGAACCTGATGAGCGTCATCTGGGAAGCCTACGAGATCGCCTATGCGATCTGAAGGTCAAAGATAAAAAAAACAAGACGCAAAAATGCTGCGCGGGTTATAATGCCCGCGCAGCTGTCATATTTCGGGTTTTCGGGCGGATCACCGTCCTCCGGAGAATGCAGGATCCCCGGGATCGAAAGCCGCCCTCGGCGGCGGCGACTCGTGACGACATGCACGACCTGGATCCACTTGGGACGACCTGTGTCAACTTGGGTCAACTTGGATCAACTTGTGACGACTTGTCCCTAAAAGAGAAGAAACAAAAACAAGCGAAAAGAAAAAAGAAGGATCCAATCAAAAGGAAAGCAAAGGAACGGAAAGGAAAAAAGAACAGCAGATAAGAGGAGCACGAAATGTGGACAACCTGGGGATGATTTTGTGGATAACCTCCGGTCACTTGGCTTCCGCCACGATATTCTGGCACCAGATCCCCTTGTGTACCAGGACAAGGCCCAGCCCGCTTTTGATGATACCGGAGAAGCGGACGATGAAGTACAGGGGTACGATGGGCAGGTTCGTGAAATGTACCAGACACCAGGCCAGGGGAATGGTGACGACCCAGGAATAGGCGCTGTCGAACAGGAAGGTGATGAGAGTCTTGCCTCCGCTGCGGATGGTGAAATAACCCGTCACTGCCAGGGAATCGATGGGCATGGTCAGGGCGGCGCACAGGATCAGCAGATAAGCCAGCTCCTGTACCGCTGCCTCCGTTTTGTAGATCCGGGGGATATAGGGACTCAGCAGGGAGAGGATGGCGCCGATGAGGATCGTGAGGCAGAAGGAAAAGAAGATCAGCTTCCGGTCCGTGTCCTTCGCCCGCTCCAGATCCCCGGAGCCAAGCTGCTGGCCCACGATGATGGCAACGGCGTTGCCCATGGCCATCATCACCACGCTGAAGAGGTTCGTTACGGTGGTGGTGATATTCATGGCCGCCACCACGCTCAGGCCCCGGAGGGAATAGCACTGGCTCAGCACCGCCATGCTCCCGGACCAGAGCAGCTCGTTTGCCAGGAGGGGAAGCCCCTTTACCAACACGCTGCGGAGCAGGGGAGCGGGGACCAGCAGGGTGCGGTACAGCTTCTGCATAAAAGCGTACCGGTCGAAGTGCCGGTGGGCGCCGATGAGCACGATGCCCAGTTCCACGAAGCGGGAGACCACCGTGGCCGCCGCCGCGCCCAGGCCGCCCATGGCAGGGAAGCCCAGCTTGCCGAAGATCAGGATGTAGTTCAGCACCAGGTTGGTGAATACCGCCGCCACCGCAGCCTTCATGGGGAGCAGGGTCTCCCCGCATTCCTTTAAAGTGCTGGCATAAACCTGGGCCAGCATGAAGGGGATAAAGCCCAGAAGCATGATCCGGAGATAGCCCAGGGCATGTCCCGCCGTGGTCTCCGGATCTCCCACGTCCGCCTCCCCCTGGAGGAAGAGCATCACCAGGTCCCGGCCGAAGAAGAGGAACACGGCGATGGCTGCGAGACACACGGAAAGCCCGATATACAGCTTGATCCGAAAGGCGTTGCGCACCCCCTCCAGATTCCCGCTGCCGAAATACTGGGCGGCGAAGATGCCCGCCCCGGAGAGTCCGCCGAAGATCCCCAGCTCGAAGATCATGATGAGCTGGTTGGCGATGGCCACGCCGGACATCTCCTCCGTGCCCACCCGGCCTACCATGACGTTGTCCAGCAGGTTCACGAAGCTGGTGATGCCGTGCTGCACCATAATGGGAACGGCCACCGCCAGGATCATGGCATAGAATGCCCGATCCCCAATCAGTCTGCGTTTTGCCTGCATGTCACCGAAGCTCCCGGTACATGGCGGCGGCCTCGTCCTTCCCCGCGTGCTCCGCCACGCTCACCACTTCCACCCGGAGGATCCGCTCCCCGAAGCGCAGCTCCAGGATATCCCCGGGCTTCACGGCGTAGGAGGCTCGGGCAGGCTTGCCGTTCACCGTGACCCGCTCGTTGTCGCAGGCTTCGTTTGCCACAGTCCTGCGCTTGATGAGGCGGGATACCTTCAGATATTTATCTAATCTCATGTTGACTCCTTTGTAAAAGAAAGGCTTACAGCCGCAGCAGCCTGGCCAGCTTATCCCCCTTGGGCACCAGCTCCAGCTCCTCCCGGGTGATGGCTCGGAAGAGGACCACGAACACCAGGTACAGCACAACGCCCACCACCACCGCCAGGACCGCCGGAGCCAGGAAGAGCATCCGCCCGCTCTGGAAGAGGCTCAGGGAGCGGAAGACGCTGCGCAGCAGCACGTATACGCCCCAGGCGCAGCCCCCCATCAGGATGGAGGCGAGGAGAGGCCGCAGGAACAGGGGGGCCAGCTTCGGGCAATCCGGCGCTTTCCGGCGGATGAGAAGCAGATTCAGCAGGCTGATGACCAGATAGCAGGCCACGTTGCCCACGGCGGCTCCCACGATGTTCACCGACGGGTTGCCCAGCAGGATATAGTTCACCGAGATCTTGCAGACGCCGCCCGCCGCGATGGTGAGGATGGGCAGGCGTTCATGGCCGTAGGCCTGGAGGATGGCATTGGTCACCATCATGATGCAGACCCCGTAGCCAGCAATGCTGAGCACCGAAAGAATGGCCCCCGCGGCGGGATCCGTATCGCCGTAGAGCCCGCCCATGAGGGGTGCCGCCAGCACGCCCATGCCTACGGCCATGGGCATGGCCAGCAGGTTCATGAGCTTCAGGGAAGCCCCCAGCACCTGGGCGGCGTCCCGGGTCTTCCGCTCGGCCAGATAGGCCGCGATGGCGGGGATGGCGCTGGTGACCATGGGTACCGCAAAGGCGGAGGGCAGGTTATACAGGGTCTGGCTGTTGAAATAGGTCCCGTAGAGGGAGCGGGCCGTTTCGTAGGAATAGCCCAGGGCGTTCTGGAGGCGGCCGAAGATCATCTTCGTATCCACCATGGCAACCAGATTCAGCACACAGGAGCCGATGATGATGGGAACGCCGATGAGGATCAGCTTTTTCAGGCTCTCGCCCCGGCTCTCGGGCACGTCCGGACTGGGGCTGGGCTGACGGTGCTTCCGGTCAAGGCGCAGTGCG
>JAEEGK010004260.1_pt1 | contig 35222 bp, 28 predicted proteins | sample 8958771 | NCBI WGS metagenome assembly JAEEGK01 (sample SAMN16246547, study PRJNA631951) | gut metagenome | biome: gut microbiome; feature: rumen; material: SC-attached | host: Bos | place: Iran: Karaj | collected 2018-10 | reverse complement strand
TGATGCAAGTACTTTATGTTCTTATTCTTTATCTTGTTCTTATAAACCAGGTTATTTCAGTAATACTATTAATGAAGCTAAAAGAGGAGATGCTTTATTAGAAAGTTTTGATAAAATAAAAGAATGGGAAAATGAAAATTTATCTTATAAAGAAGAAACTATAAATAATTTATTAAAACAAATTTTAATGAGTGGTGCTCTTGTTCCTCTTTCTTATAATATTAAAGATATTCAAAATGAAGAAGAAGTTGAAAAATATGTTGAAGAAATGATGCAAAATCCAAGTAATTATTATTTTAAATCTTCTCTTTTAATGTTTGAAAGTATTTCTGGAAATATTGATAATTCTAATATATGTTATTATACTATTTTTGATGAAAAAAATAAACCCGAAAATTTTGATTTTCTTGTTTTATCTCAATTTATTTTAAAACAAGGAAAATCATTAGCAAAAAGTGAAAATATTAAAGATCCATTCTTTTTAATTACTACTGATAAAAGATATATAAATTTTAAACAAGGAATTTCTTATTTTCAAGAATGTGATATTTTCCAAATACCATATGATGAAAATAATAAAGCTCGTTTAGCTTTTCTATTAAATGTTTATCAAATTATGTTAATTCATCATTTCTTTAATATAGTTCAAAAAAATAATAAAACAAAGGCAGGTTTATTAAGTTATTTCCAATATAATATTGGAATAACATATAAATTCAAAAATTTCAATTTAAATAATTTAGAATTAAAACATGCTGTTTTTAGAAATAATAAGCCTGTTCCTGGAAGTTATATGAAATTATTATATCAAAGTGATAAAAAATGTACTTTACTTCCGAATTTTGACGATTTAAGGCCTTTATTAATATTAAATGATTTAACAGAATATGATACAGATGATTTAACAATTAAATTATTTAACGAAAAAGAAGTTGATGAACAATTAAATGATATTACTTTTAAATTTATTCAAAATCATATTTATTATCAAGATGATGAATTATATATTGCTAAATTTATGCAACCTTATTTATCTGATTTTGGAGGTTCACCTGAACCGAAAGAATTTTTAGAATTTTTATTAAAATATATAATGATGCATAAAGATTTTACTTCAAAAGAAAGTATGGATACATATAAAATTAGAATTAGTGAAAATAATATGAAAACTTTAGATTATTTTAATTTAAAATTTATTGGTCTAGTGCAAAATGGATATGTTAAAGTAAAGTATGCTTAATTTTTTAAATTTAATAAAGGATTATAATATGTATATGAATGATAGCTTTTTATAATTTTATTAAAATAAAATTTAGAAGTTAAATTTAAATTAATTATATTTTAGTATTTATCTAGCGATGTAAAAATTTTAAATAAAATATAATTTGAAATTATTATTATAAATAAATAAATGAAATAAAAATTTGTTTCAAAAATTATAAAAATGGATGTCAAATTTTTATTAAGTAAATATTCACCTTCAATTTGTAAAGATATTTTTCCTTTTGATTTTAGAACTAATCCAAATGTTTATAGTGTAGAATCTCAAGAACCTGAAATATATTTATGTTCTTTAAAACCTTTTGATAAAAACTTATGTTTTTATAATATTAAACTAACTACAAATTTAAAAGAAAATTTATTCCCAAAAGAAAAATATGTAATTAAAAAAGATTTAAATCAAATTATTGAAAAAATTGACATTGATGATTTATTTGGTAAAGTTAAATTTACAACAATTGATGTTTTTGATAAAGATTTTAATATTGATAACATTGAAGAAAGTATTATTAAAACTAATATTAAAAAAATAATTAATGAAAATAAAATAATTCCTTATGAAAAAAAAGAAAAAAGACAATGGTTTATAATTGGAATGAGAGGATATGGACCTTATAATGATCAAGAAATATATAGTTTTTTAATAAAATTAAATATGAATAAAGATAATATCCCAATGAAAAGTAAATTAATGGTTTTAGAAAAAAATTCAGATATTTTTTATACAATTGATTCATGTTTAGAAGAATTAAATAAAACTATGATAATACCTTTTAATTATAATGTTTTTTCTCCAAATAATAATAATAATGAGAAAAATGATTTTACTCATATGAAAAATAAAGATACTTCAAGACCTGTTTATTCTAGAAGATATAGTAAATTTAACGACAGTAATCTTCCAAATAACTTAAATTCTAATGATAAAAAAAACCATTATTATAATCATCAATTTTCTAATATTAATAACAATCTCAAATTACAAAGAAGAGTTAGCTTAAATTATTATAATAATAATAAAATGTTTAATAATGAATTTAAACAAGGATATTTTAATTTGAATAAAAATAAATTCCAACGTAATTATAATAGAAAATCTACTTATTCGAAAAATTTAAGTGAATTAGATAAATTATTTGCTTTAAATCCAGAAGAAAAAGAAGAACTAAATAAAGATAAAAACAAAAATGAAAATGTTAAAGAAGTAATTCATGAAGTTGATGTTGAGTCATTGTTTTCTTAAATTCAAAAAGAGTAATTATTATTTTTAATATTAATTAAATTATATGATATATTTGGTAAATTTTTTTTAATTGTTTAAAATTTAAAATATAAATGTTTTTAATATATGAATAAAAATAATATATTTATAAAATTTATGACTTGTCAATTAAATTTAAAACGACAAAGTTATATGATTATTAAAAGAATAAATAGACAAAAATATTAAATAGGAATAAAAAAAAATATAAATTAAATGATTAAATACATTTCATTGTGTCTCATATCATTTTCTTTACTTATTATAAATAATAAAAGATTAGGAGACACATTGATTAAATATGATAAACAAAGTTCTTTTGATTCATGTATTAAATTAAGAGAAAAACTAAAAAACTTAAATTTAAAATGTGAAGAAATTATTCAAGAAAAAAATGAAGAAAAAGAAAAAAATGAAAAACTACATAATACATTCTTCAAAGGACTTATTAAACCTAAATTTTCAAATGTTTTTGTTATTAGAGAAACTGATAATTACATCAAAAAAATTAATAAAAAAGATAAAGATAAATTGATGAATTTAGTCAAGTCATTAAAAAATCATGATTCTGATTTTTAAATAATTGTTCTATAAAATCCTTTTAATATATATCATTAGTTTGAATGATTAACCTTTAATATTAATTTATTATTTACTTTCATAAGTTTTATTACAAAAAAAACATTTTTTTTAATGTTTAAAATTTAATTCATTAATGAAAATAATTTTTAGAAAAACACAACAGAAAAAAATGAATATGAATTCTGTTTAATGAAGCAATGTCAAAGGTTATTAATATTCAAAAATAAAAAAAATTTCATTAATGACTACAAACTTTGCTTCGAAACATATAAATAAAAATGTAATTGCTCAAAATAGATGTTCAGTGAAGAAATTTTCTCTAAAAAAAAATTAATATTTTTTCCAAAATTCAAATATTCTTCATCCTTTATTTTCAATTATTGCCTGTTTTTTCCCCTATAAATTATAATTTAGGTATTTTTTAATGAAATTATTTATATTTATTTATTTGAATTCTAATATTTTTTCAAATAAACAAAAACAATGAGAAAAAAAGAAAACTTGGTTTAATAAACCAATTGAAATTTTTCTTAATTTAGATTTTATAATATTTGCAACTATTAACAAATTTAGTTGCTTATTAAAAAATAAATGTTATTTAAAATGTATATTGAGAATAAACTGGTAACATTGATAAAGAAAAAAGTAAAATAAATATATTATTAATTTTTTCTTGGGTTTCTTTTAATATATATTAATCTTCTTCTATTTGCTCCTTAATGATAATAAACCTATTTATATACTTTTATTTCACTTTTAATTGAAAATCTTATAAAATAAAAAACTATTTATTTATTAAAATTCTATAAAAATATATTTTCATTTGAATGTCAAAATATAAAATATTAAATCTTTTTTTCAATATAGAAAAAAAATGTCATCCAATATTTGGAAAACTGATTATAAGCAATATAGTATATTAGGAAGTAACGATTATAAAACAGTATATAAAGCTAAAAGTATAAAATCAAAAAAATTAGTTTCAATAAAAGAATTTTCCATAAACTCTGACAAAGAAAATTTTATATATGAAAGAGAATTAAATTATATGAATCAATTTCAGTCAGAAAATACAGTAAAAATACTTGATTCAAAAAATATAAAAGATAATATGTATATAATTAGTGATTATAGTTTAGGAAATTTAGAAGATTTTATTAAAATAAAAAATAATCATTTAACATCAGGAGATATTCAATCAATTTTATCTCAATTAAATAAAGTTTTCAAAATGATAAGAGAAAAAAAAATAATTCATAGAAATATAAAACCTTCAAATATATTTTTTTCCAATACAAATATAAATACATTTATATTTAAATTAGATGGAATGAATTTATGTATTAAAGAAGGAGAAACAGATGAATTAAAATTAAAAAGTTTTAATTTAATAACACCACCAGAAACTTTAAAAGGAGAAATACCAAATGAAAAATTCGACATTTGGAGTATTGGAATTTTAATTTATTATATGTTATTTGGAGAATACCCATATGAAGGAAAAAGAGATATGATGATTATAAAACAAATTGAATCTGATAAAAAAATAAAAGAATGTGATGATAAAGAATTACAAGATTTAATGAGTAAAATGCTTAAAAAAAATGTAAATGAAAGAATTTCGTGGAATGAATATTTTAATCATCCTTTTTTTAAAAAAATTTTTGAAATTCATCAAGAAAAAAATGATCAAAAAAATTATATTACTGCATCAAGTTTTAAAACAAATCAAGTTTTATTTAAAGAGGTTCAGGGCATACTTGAACTTTCAAAAAATTATTGTAATTTATGTCGTAAATTTCTACCAAACAATGAAAATGAATTAAAAAACTTTACACAAGATTTAAAATATATCATTAATTATTATGAAAACAATTTTAAAAAAGTATAAAAAAGAAAAAAAATAAAATTCAATAAAACAAACATTAACAATAAAATAAAAAATACCAATAATAAAAAAAAACAAAATATAAATAAAAAAAAAATGTTCCGATACAGTCTCCCATCAATGGAAGCTTTATTAGAACACTTAAAAAAAAGAAAAGTATTAACAAAAGAATCTGTATATAACGCGATGCGCCAAGTAGACAGAGCAGACTTTACAAATTCTTCTCCCTATGCAGACAACCCTCAATACATAGACTGCAACGCCACAATTTCAGCTCCTCATATGCACGCATATGCTTTGGAGTACCTCTCAAATTACTTGACACCTTCTTGTCATGTACTCGATGTCGGTTCAGGAAGTGGTTACTTGTAAGAATAAAAAAAAATTATATAATCAATTTATAAAAAAAATTAGAACTATTGCTTTAAGTAAAATGATTAATGATACTGGAATTGTTGTTGGTGTTGAACATATTAAAAAATTATATGATTTAAGTATTAAAAATATTTCCAAACATCATGAAAATTTATTAAAAGAAAAAAAAGTGATTATGGAGAATTGTGATGGAAGATTGGGATTTAAAGCATATGCTCCTTATAAAGCTATTCATGTTGGTGCTGCTGCTCCTCAAATTCCTCAAGAATTAATTAAACAATTAGATAATAATGGAAGAATGTTTATTCCTGTTGGAGGAGAATATGAATCTCAGTGGATTTATATTATTGATAAAGATTCTGAAGGAAAGATCAAAGAAAAAAAAGTATTGTCTGTTAATTATGTTCCACTTACTGATGCTAAAAAACAGTTACAAAAATGAGGAACTAATATTTAAAGGCTTTTTTATTGATTTTAAGTTTTCATTATTTTTTTTTTCTTTTTTTTATTTATTCTTTTTTTATTCTTCGAGTAAAAATTTTTTTCAATCATTTATTAAATTTTTTAATGAATAATAATTTCATGAAATAATTCTTATTATAAAATCAATATAATTATTAACCCAAGGATAATAATGAGATAGATTAAAATATAAACATTGTAAATAGAATAATGATGTAATTTTTCAAGTTTAAAAACTTTACAAATTAAATAAGATTTTTTTAATTTCTAATTACAATTACAAATGTAAAATCCCCCATATAATGTAATTATTTCTTCTGGGTATATATTCATTGAATATATACAATAGTTTAAAGCATTATTCCAATTAATATATTATATTAAGAGAAATATATATATTTTCTTTTATTTTTTATTTTTTAGAAGAAATATAAATAAATTGACAATTTTATTATACTATCATTAATACCACTACAAAATATATTCCATTAAATCTTTTTTGCTTTTTTCTTATTTGAGCTTTTATTTATATTTAGTTTAAAGAGATTTTGATTTCATTTCCTATTTAATTATTTTGGTGTACAAATAATAAATTTTTTTAATATTTATGTAAAATGTATATGTTTAAAAAATGAAATAAAAGTTAAATTCAATTAAAATTCAAAATAAAAAAATTATTAATATATAAAAAATAACATTAAATCATTTCCATAAATATCTTTAATTCTCTTATCTCTAATCACATTAATAAAACTATTATTAATATTCATTTCTATTCTTCAAAATTACAAAGATTATAATATTAATAAATTAATTTTATATTTAAAAGAACCATTTAAAATGCACATTATATTATTAAACTTTAAAATATTTAATCATGAAATTTTATAAATATTTTAATCAATAAACTCAAATTTAATTTAATAATATAATTATTTGCATTTTAGAATAAAAAAAACATATTTTTGAAATTATATTAACTTTTAATTTACACTATCAAATAACAATTGACTTTTAATTTTATTTATTTATCATTTCATTCCTAAAAGAAGTATATTTATTGAAATAATCTTGTCGAACATTCACATCTAATTTATCAATATTTGAATTAGAAAAGCTTTTATTTTTAGGATAATTTACACTTAAATTTTGAATATCTTCTTTTAAACGATCATTTTTTTTTGTATTAATTTTTTTTTGTTCATTTTTTAAATAATCAGCTAAATTACCATATTTATTATATATCTGAATTCTTTTTATAGGAGTTTTATTTTTTTTAAGATAATGCAAATTATCATTCCCTATTTCTAAATCATTATTAAATGATATCTGAGATGAACGTTCATTTGTTAATTTTTTATATTTTTCTAAATTTTCTTGCATTTTTAATCCTCTTAAACAAGTATTCACCTTATTATTTTTTTTTTCAAAAGAAATTCCTGAATTATTATTGCAGGAACTATTTAATTTTTTTCTATTTGAAATTATACATGATATATTATTTAATTTTTTATTTGCTTTACATAATATTTTTGTTTCTAAAGAATTTATTTTTTTGTCTTTTAAAACTATTTGAGATTTTAATTTCTCTAATTCTGTGTTCAATGATTTATTTTTTTCTTTTAAATCTTTTATTTCATTTTGTAAATTGTCAATTTTAAAACAATAATTTATTGCTTTTGATTTAAAATCTTTTAGTAAATCCTATATATTATATTATATTATATTAATAATAATATTACTATTTTATACAATAATTTTTTATTTTTCTTTTTTAATGTTTCTTGTTCATCTAAAAGACCTTCGATATATAATTTTAATTGATTTTCACTTGAAATATGTTCTCTTAAACTTTTTTCTTCTTTTTTCAATAAATCTTCATAACTTTTACTATAACCTTCATTTTCAGTTGAAATATTACTTTTTTTATATTCTTTAATTCCATTTTCTATTTTTACATTTAAAGAAATATCAAAAGTTGATTTAATGTATTCAAATAAAGTTAATAAATTTTGCCTTTTTAAATTTGACACTATTTCCTCTTTTTCTTTTCCTTTTTCTTCATCCTTTATTTAATTATAATTAACCTTACATTTTCTTTTTTAATTTCAAGATAAAAATTAATCATAGATTTTTTAAGTTTTTCAATATTATCACCCATTAAATCTTAAAAAAATTATTTTGTAAAACATAAAAATAATATTTTATTAAAATTTATAAAATTAAATTTTAAAAAAGTTTACAGTTTATTTATTTTTAACCATATGAGAAAATTCTTCAAAATTTAAATAACCATCTTGATCAGTATCACATTCTTTAATCATTTGTAAAACTTCTTCTTCTTTAATATTTTCATCAATTTTTAAAAAAACATCCATAATTTTTTTAGTAGAAATCAAACCTGAATTATCTTTATCAAATATTTTAAAAACTTCAATTATTTCATCATCAGTATCATTTTTTTTATTTAATTTAGTAATAATATCAATATAAGTTTTACAATTAATTTGCCCTTTTTCATTTATATCTGTTTCATTTAATAAATCTTGTAAATCTGCTTCAATAAAAGATTTTGTTGTTTGTTTCATTAATTCTTTTAACTCTTGATATGAAATTAAACCATCTTGATCTTTATCAAAATTATTAAAATTTGCTTTCAATTTATTTTGTGTTTCTATACTCAAATGTTCAGACATTTAAATTAATAAAATATATTTTTAATTTTAAAATTTTGTAAATAAAATATTACTTTTATTAATATATTATTCTTTTAAATGGATTTTCATTAATGATTCATATAAATTATTTAAGGATAAATTATTCTTTTAAAACAATCTGAAAAATTTAATTTGTCAGTTTCATAATTTCTTATTATTTCATTTTCTCTATTTTTATTATATAATAAATGAATTGGAGCATATTTATATCTAGAATGTTTATCATAAATTAATTTAAAAGTATTTAATCCTAATTCTTCATATCTAGGGATGTTTTTTGGAATAAAACTCATTAAATTTTTATCTATATTTAAAGGAGTATATGAATATTATACATTGATACACTTTCAAAAATATTTATATTTAATATATTTCTTTTTTTTATCTCCTATTTCTTTATTATTTTCAAGGTTTTTTAAGTTATTTGATAAAGATTTACTTTCATTTAATAATAAACTTTTTATTTCTTCAAAAGTTCTTTTATTTGATTTATGCTTTTCAAACTCCGAGAAATCAATTGAATTTATTTTTGATTTTTTATCTCTTAAATTTGAATTTACAGAATTTTCTTGATTTATATTTTTAATATTCTTTTTTGGATTTTTTCTATCATTTTTAAATAATTGAACATTAAAATTGTTTGGCTTTTTAATAACAGATTTTTTAAGTAATTCACTGAAAAAATCATAATCTTCTTTATGATTTGTAATATTTTGTTTAATATTTATATTTCTATGATTATCAAGATATTTGTTTAATTCTTTAATATTTATTTTTTTCACTTGTTTGTTTATCATTTTTCTTCACATTCATTTGAATATAATTTTTATTATCTTTATTATTATTTACCTTTAAATTCAATGATTTTGTTTCTTTCATATTTTTACAATTCCATAAAATATTTTTACTCAATTTTTTGTTTTGTTTTTTATTACTTATTATATTTTGTAAATCTTCTTTTCTAAGAGTTTTAAATTTTCCTTCTTTAGTATTGTCAAGGTCCAAGAAACTATTTGTTCTTTTTTTTCACATGTTATCTCATCGAATAATTTTTCTCTTGAAACAATTGATCATTTTTATTGAATAAATGTTTATAATTGTTAGAATGTTTTAAAATATCTTTTTCTTCTATATTTTATTTAAAAATAAAATTAATAAATAAAAATTATTCAAATACAATACAAAAATTACTTTATAAACAAAAATCATTTTTATGATATTTTATTAATTTTTCTAACAAAATCTCATTTTTTGTATTTATTTATAACATATAGATTCATAAAAATATTTATCTTTCCATAATATAAGTCAAAATAATATTAGTCCTTTCCCCTGTTCATTTTATTTAAATTATTTCATAAAATATGTTTTAAATAAATATTATTTCAAATTTTTAATAATCTATTTAATTGTCCTGCGAATTTTCTTATTTTTTAATGCTATTTTTTTATTTCACTGAATATAATTAATTTTTATTTTTTAAAATATTTATTGATTTCAAAAATAAAATAATTAGAGAAAATCAAATAAACCCATTAAAATGAAAAATAAGTTTCTTCATTTAAGTTCAAAAAAATTATCAACAATCACAAATGAAGAATTATTAGATACTTTAAATAAAAGATTAAAATTTATAATTAGTTCAAATAGATATTTAACACATGATCCAGATATTAATGATTATTATCTTTTATCAAATTTAGAAGAATTAAATTTAAATAGAGAATTATTATTAGAAAAAGTATTATATTGTATATCAAAACCTCAAAAAACTTCAATTGATTATGAAATAATATATGATTATTTATGTTTTATGAAAGAATTTTCAAAATTATTAACAAAACAAGCAAAAACAAATCCAAAAGAATTACTTCAAACTGTAGCATTGCATTTAGAATATCAAAATTATCCTCAAAATAAAATAATTTGTAGATATGGTGATAAAGGAAAAAAAGCTTTTATAGTTTTAAATGGTGAAGTTGATATATTAATTAAACAAAAAAAAGTAGTTAGATTAGAAGAAGAAAATTTTCATTTATATATAGCCACTCTTATTAAATATAAAGAATATTCTATTTTATTGAATGTTATTAAAGAAAATTTTGAATATTATCCTTTTGAAATCATTAATGATGAATATTTAGATGTTGAAGACAATAAATCAGAAGATAAATCTCCTACTAATTCTCCTTTTAAATTTCCAAGAAAATATTTTTCAAATATAAATAAGAAAAATAATATGCTTGAATCAATTAATAGATTAGCTTCAAAGAAAAATAATTTAACATATTATTTAAATCAATTAGAACCAAAATATAGAGATTTAATAGATGAACCTAAATTAAAATTATCATATTTAAGTAAATTATTTAATAAAAAAAATAAAGATTTTAGTGAAATAACAGTAGATAATATATCAACAGAACAATATATCGAAAGATTAAAAGTATATAATAATTTAGAAGAAAATATAGAAATAACAAATAAACTTATTACTCATTTTATAATATATGATTATGTAAAAATAATAACTAAAAAAACTGGAAGTTTAATTGGAGAAATGGCTTTAAGTGATACTTCAAGTCAAAGAAATGCAACAATGATTGCACATACCAATTGTGATTTTGGAGTTTTGAAAAAAAAAGGTTATGATATTTCTATTAAAATCTATACTGAAAAACAAAGAAGACAAAATATAAATTTTATCTTAGGTTTCCCAATTTTTAAAAGTTTAACTTATTATGCTATCAATAAAAGATATTATAATAATTTTATTTCTGTTTCTGTTAATAAAGGAAATAAAATTATTTCTACAAATGAAGAAATTAAAAATTTAGTTTTTATTAGAGAAGGAAATTTTGAAATTTCTATTAAAATGTCATTTAATGAATTAATTGAATTGATAAAATATTATTTAAATAAATTAGATGATTATTCAAAAACAAATCAAATTAAGAATTTTTTAAATTTAGAACATGTACAAATTTTAGCTGAATTAAGAGCATATTTTGGTCCTGAAAAAAATAGAAGATTTTTAGAAGATAAAAGAAATATTAAATTATTTTCAGTTTCAAATCATGAAATTATTGGAAGTGAATATTTTATGAATTCTAAAACTAAAAAATGTTTTTTTGATGTTGAATGTTCTTCTATTAAAGGGGAAATATTTACTTTACCTTATGATTTTTTCAATTCAATGAAAAGTACTTTTAAAATTGTTAAAGAAAATGAATATAATTTAAACCAAAAAAAATATAATAAATATGTAGAAAGATTATTAATAATTAGACAAAGTTTAATTAATACTTTTTATGCTCATGAATCTAAAGAAAATGGAGCTAAAATTGAAGATGAAATTTCTTTGGAAATTGAAAGAGAAAAAAATTTTAAAAATTTATTTTTTGGAAAAAGGAATTTAATGTTTAATAAAACTAATATTAGTTTTAATCAATCTTTACCCATTAAAAGGAATTATAGAAAGGATTTAATAAAAACTGGAAAATTTTTTTTAGGTAATTCTTTTGAAAACAGAAGAGTTAATTTTAATAACAATTATTTAAAAGATAGATTAGAAAAAAAAAATATAATTTTAAACAGTAAAAATAATTTGTTTATAAATAGTTATACTTTTCCAAATAAAATTTCTAATAAAAGATTAAAAAATGAAATATCTAAAGTTCAAAAAAGTTTATATGAAACTTACACTGATAGTGTAAGATATTTTAAGGAAAATAAATCAAATGCAGATTCTGGTTATTTCGTATTAAATGATATGATAATGGAAAATTTAGATAAAAATAAAAGTGTGAATGATAGTACTTCAAAATATTATAATAATAAAAGTTTTAGGACAAAAGTATATCTTAATAAAACAATCTTTAATGATGATAGCAATAATACTCTTAGTTCAATCGATAATTATTTTCAAGATGTTAATAAAAAATATAAACCTATTAATGCTAAAAATTATAAATCAACTTCAATAAAACTAAGGAATAAAATTCTTAATAAAGAGAAAAATGTTAAAGGAAGATGTTATTATGATCAATTAAGGCAACTTCAAATAAAGATTTTAAAAAAATCATAATGATATCATTAATATTTATCTATTAATTTATTTCATTAGTGTAATATAAGATATGAATATTATTTATTTATATTTTTAACTTTAAAATTTTGTGTTTCTAAATTTTTATTTATAAATTGATAATATTCTAATAATTTGACTTTTTAAAATTATGTTTTAACTATCTATATTTATTTTAAATGTATTTTATCAAATCATTTTCAATTGAAAATTTTAAAATGCCTCATGATTTTTTTTATTATCCTAATAAATATAATTCTAAAATTTTTCTTTTAGTAAAAATGAAAAAGATTTAATATAAATAAAAATATTTTATATTTAAATAAAAAAAGTTAGAAAAAATTTCTGAAAATTAGATTTTTAAATAAAAACTAAAATGAAATTATTGATTAACCATATTCTATTTTATTATAATTTATTGTTGAATATCAACTAATAATTTCCCTTGTACTTCTTCTTCATGATATTTTTCATAAAATTTATTCATTTCAATATTTAAAAATAAAATAGTAAACAAAATAAAACCTAAACATAAATAAAAAGGAATAATTAGAATTTTTCCAGAATTTAATAATTCAAAAATTGTTCCTCCAAGAGCAGGAATAAAACAAGATAATAAAGAAATTAAACTTATACAAATCATAACTAATAACATTAAATTTACAATTCCCCAATCTTGAATATTTTTTTTTTCCATTTTCATATTTCCCAAAATTGCTGTAAGTACCAATAATCCAATTAATAAATAATTAATTAACTCAACTAATGCAAATAAAACAAATTTAAATTTAACTAATTGTATAATTAATCCTAAAATAATAAAAATTGGAAAAAAAAATAATGTTTTATATAATCTTCTCCAAATTTTATTATAAAAATCAGGATTTTTTGCAATAAAATTACCTTTTTTAACTAAAGAATCAAGAATACTTTCTTTAAATTTATTTACAATCGGAATTCTTTTTTTTTCTTTTTTATCAATTCTTTCAGCAACACTAATAGATTCACTTTCAGTTACAGTGTCTTCAATTAAATATAAACTAAATAATACTATTTCTTCTGGAATTGCTCTTGACATTTTACATATTGTAAAAAAAGATTTTGTCATAAAAATTGGAATTGTTTGATGATCTCCTTTAAATTTAATAAATATGTTATTCCCTTTTAAAAGTATTTTATCATATTTACTTAATTTTGTTATTTCTGATGTATGATTTTTTATTGTCTCTGTATCGTTTTTTAATATTACTTCTTGTATTTTTTTCATTTTTGTTTTTTTGAAGAATTTTTTTTTGTATATTATTTTTATATATATTTATTTAATAAGGAAGAAATTATATTTTATTTAAAATTAATGTTTTTTAATTTGTTCATTTTTAAAATTTAATAAATTAATTTTTTATAAATTTAAAATAAAATTAAATCATTAAAAAACACTTTTATTTAATAATTCATAGTTTGATATAATTGTCTGTATTTATTAGGTGGATAAACATATAAAAGAGGATTAGATTTTTTATATTTATCAAAATTAAAATATGTTCTTTTATTAGTATTTCTAAAATTTCTATGACTTTTATTTTGATTTTCCATTTCATATTGTTTATAAATAGGAAACATTAAAATATTATTATTATAATCATTAATACCTCTTGTAGTATATGGACCTGTAGGTATATTTTCATCATTAATATTATAAGGATTAATATTAACATTACTTTTATCATTTTTATTTTCATTTTCTTTATTTTTTAATCTTAAAACATTTTTATCATATTCTTTTTCAGATATATTTAATACTTCTAAAGCTTTTCTTTTCCACCAAGGTAATTTTTTATTTCTTCTCCATTCATCAATTTCATCTTGAGTTAAATCTCTACTAAATTTATCAAAATTAATCGTTTGTTCTTTACTATATTTATCATCAATACTAATAATATCTGAAAAACCGTTATTATATTTATTCATTTTTTCATTTTCTTCTTCTCTTCTTAATCTATCTTTTTCTCTTAAATATTCATCATAACCTTTTAATAATATATTATTTTTCTCATCTTCAGATAATTGTTCAAATCCTTTTAATAATATATTATTTTTTTCTTCCTCTGGTAACTGTTCAAAACCTTTTAATAATATTTCATTTTTTTCATCTTCAGATAATTGTTCAAATCCTTTTAATAATATATTATTTTTTTCTTCTTCAGGTAAAGCTTCATAACCTTTTAATAATATATTCTTTTTTTCTTTTTCTGATAAATTTTTATTAAGTGAATTATACAATAATTTTTTCTCCTCTTCTGTTAAAGAATTAATTCCTTCATTTAATATTTTCATCTTAAGTTCTTCAGGGATATCTTTTGATTTATCTAAAATTCTTCTTTTTTCATTTTCTGATAATTGATCAAAACCATTTAATAATATATTCTTTTTTTCTTTCTCAGATAAAGATTCAATACCCTTTAAAATAATTTTATCTTTTTCTTCTTTAGGTAAATTATTAATACCTAATAATATAATTTTCTTTTTTTCTTTCTCAGATAAACTTTCAATACCTTTTAAAATAATTTTATCTCTTTCTTCTTTAGGTAAACTATTAATACCTAATAATATAATTTTCTTTTTTTCTTCATCAGATAAATCACCAATTATATCCAAAATTTTTTTATCTTCATTAGTAAGAATAAAATTTTTTTTTTTATTTTCATCATTCTTATTATTATTATTTTGAATACTATCATCATCTTTAATACTAATTTCAAGTTCACTGTTAGTATGTTTAATATTTAAACGAGGATTTTGAAGAAATTTAACTTTCCTATTAGGAGAATATTTTTTATTTTTATGTATATTAGAAGGACTTTTACTTTCTGAATTTGAATTTAAAGAATCATCAATTCTTGATTTTGCTCTGTTTGCTTTTGTTAATGTTTTTTGATAATGTTTTCCATAAGCAATTAATGGAGTATCTAATCCTAATTTTAATTTTTCTTTATCCACATAAGAATCTAATCTTCTTAATTTTTTATAACTTGTTACTGAAGAAATCGTTGAAAATTGCTCTGTATTATTTAAATTATTTTGATTTTGACTTCTTGTATCATCCATTTTTATTGATTTTTAGTTATTTTTTTATTTTTTTTATAATGTTATATTTTATTTTTTTCTAAATTATTTTAAATATTTATTTAAAGGATTTGAGTATTTATTTCAATGATTAAAAAAAGATTTTTTATTCTATCATTTATTATTCTTTTATTTGCTGTTATGATAAGTAATGATATTTCATATAATGAATATTTTAAAAGTGTTGAAGAAATTAATTTTTCAAATAACACAAAATGCAAGAAATTAATTTCAAAACAACCAATTGAAGATTTTGTAAAAATAAATGATGATTATTTAATAGGTTCATCAACAACATATTTAAAATTATATTATAATTATAATTACTTAAATAATAAAGGAGAAAATGGAACATTAATATTATTAAATTTAAAAAATGAAACTTTAACTGAAATTCCAATTGAAAATTATCCAAAAAAAATACATTTTAATCCAGAAGGAATAAGTTTATTAAATGGTAATTTATTATATATTATTAATCATGCAAATACTGAAGGAGAAAGAATTGAAATTGTTAATATTGAATTTAATCCAATTAAATTAATTCATGTTAAAAGTATAAAATTACCAAATAAATTCTTTGGTACTTTAAATAGTATTGCTGCTATTGATAAAAATACATTTTATTTTACAACTTCAAGAATTTTGGGTTATCCAATTCATAAAAATGAAATAACATTTCTTAGAAATTTCTTGATAAATTATTCTGGATTATTTGCTGAATTATTAAGTATGAAATTAACTAATTTATATATTTATAGAAACGGTAAAATAAATAAAATTCAGGGAACTGAAGGAATATTTAATAATGGATTAGCATATAACAAAAAGGAAAAAATATTATTTATGGCTCAAACTTTAGAAAAAAATATTAAAGTTTATAAAATAGGAAAAAAATTTACAGATATTGGATTAATAAAAGATATAAAAAGTGATTATTGTATAGATAATTTAGATTATGATGAAAAAAATAATTTATTATATGCTGGAATATTAGGTAAAATGCATAATAATAATATTATGGCTAAAAACTTCTTTACTAAAGGTAATTTAGGTAATGAAGATGTTTATGGAGGATTACAAGTTATTGATCCTGATAATGATTTTAAAATAATTAATATTTATTTATTAAAAAATAGATTAAAAGCAATTAGTTCAGGAAGTATAATTAATAATAAATTAATATTTTCATCTGTATTTGATAAAGGTATGTTAATCTGTGAAAGGGAAAAATAATTAATATATTTTTTATAATTAATACAATCAAAAAATAAATTTATGAAATTATATTATAAATATTTTGTTTTATGAAGATTAAATTCAATATAACACAACATGCAATAAAAAAAGTATTAATTAATTCAATATTAGACAAGTTAAGAATTTATATTTTAATCATTAAGAACTTAATTAAGAAATTCAATCTCTTAATTATTAAATTAATTGAAAAATAATTTAAAATATATGACACTTAAAAATAAATCAATTCTTAATTACTACAAATAAGTTATATATTTAAAAAACAAAGCTACAAAAGTTAAAATCATAATAATATAATTATTAATATTTAATAATATAACTATTAAAATTTAAAAAAAATTAAACAATTAATAACTCAAAAATAAGTTAAAAAATTACAAAAAAAAAATAAAAAACTTCCTTAATAATAATTTTAATTAAATAAAAAAATAACCCCCAAATCAAACAAATAAAAAACCAAAAAAAACATATATAAAAAAATGTCAGAAGAAAATTTAATTCCAGAAGCTCGTCCAGAAGGATTAAACCAACAAAACCAAGAAGAAGAGAAAGAAAATATAGAAGAAGAAGTTTTAGATCCAAATCGTCCAGAAACAAAACCAAATTTTAAAAAAATGGAATATCGTCATTTAGGAAATTCAGGATTAAGAGTATCAGTATTAAGTTATGGAAATTGGGCAAATAATGATAATGCAGATTTAACATATGAATCAGTAAAATTATGTTTAGAAAACGGAATAAATTTTTTTGATACAGCAGAAGTTTATGGTTTAGGAAAAGGAGAAATAAATTTAGGGAAAGCAATAAAAAAATTAAATATTCCAAGAGAAAAAATAGTAATTTCAACTAAAATATATAGAAATGGAGATGATCCAAATGATTCTTTTTTAAGTAGAAAACATATTATGGAAGGAATAAAAAATTCATTAAAAAGACTTCAATTAGATTATGTAGATATATTATATTGTCATAGATATGATATGAGAACTCCTTTAGAAGAAACATGCAAAGCAATGAATGATTTAATTGAAGATGAAAAAATATTATATTGGGGAACTTCACAATGGACTTCATGTCAAATAATGGAAGCAATAAAAATATGTAATGAAAGAAATTATATTAAACCTATTGTTGAACAATGTCAATATAATATGTTAAGAAGAGAAAAAATGGAAAATGAATATAATGATTTATTAAGAAAATATAAAATTGGTATTTCTTCTTTTTCACCTCTTTATTCTGGAGTTTTAAGTGGAAAATATATTAAAGAAATTCCACCTGATTCAAGATATTTAAGAAATAAAGATGCAACTCCAGTTTTAAAAGTATATTTTGATAAAAAACAAGATTGGGATGTTAAATTAAATAAATTATTGGATATTTGTAAAAAATTAGATTGTACACTTGCTCAATTATCTATTGCTTGGGTTATTATTAATCCTGATGTTTCTACTAGTATTATGGGAGCTACTAAAATTAATCAATTAGAAGAAAATATTAATGCCATGAAAATTTATAAGAAATTAGATAAAAATATTCTTCTTGAAATTGAAAAAATTCTACAAAACACTCCTCAAGGTGAAATGAATTATAGAAGTTTTACTATGATGAGAAGCAGAAGAAATATTAATTTAGGAGTTGATTATCCTGATTTTAAAAAAGATGAAGGAAAAAAGAAAAAAAAAGAAGTTAAAAAAGAAGAAGAAGAAGGAGGAGAAGAAGGAGAAGAAGCTAGTTAAAAATTTTTTATTATATTAAGTATTTTTTTAAAATATTTAAAAAATAATTTTGCTTTTTTTTGTTGTTTTTTAAATAAGTTATTTATTAATTTATATTTTTAATGGTTTTTATTAATATTTTTTTTGTTTTAATCGGATTTAAACGGATATTTATTAAAATTTTTTATCTAATATTTAAGAATAATATTAATATTATTAATTTCAATTTTTTATAAAAATAATAAAAATAAATTTTATTCATCAACATATCAAATTGATTTTTTTATAACTTTTTAAACATTCATATATTTAATTAAATGATATAAAAAAATAACTAAATAAAAAAAGAAAAAATAAAATGGAAACTGAAAATAAAAATGATGATGACATGCAATTAGAAGACATAAATTTATCAAAATCAGAAAAAAAAGAGGAAGAAAATTCTACAGCAGAAAAAAAAGAAGAAGAAGAAGTAGAAAAAAAAGATGAAGAAAATAAAGAAGTAGAAAAAAAAGATGTTGAAAATTTAGAAAATAACACTGAAAAAAATGAAGAAAACATTTCAGAAAAAAAAGAAGAAGAAAATGATGAAAATATTAAAAAAGAAGAAGAAAATGATGAAAATATTAAAAAAGAAGAAGAAGAAAATTTAGATAATAAAGACTTAAATGAAAATAATGAAAAAAAAATATCAGAAATAATTCAAAGAGAAAATTTAAATTATCAAAATGATGAAAATGCCCAATTTGAAAAAGAAAATAAGAATAGAATAAACAATGAAGAATTATCAAGCGAACAAAATTTTATTCAAAACGATGTAAAAAAAACATTAGATGAAACATTAAAAGATATTCAAAATGAAATATATCAAAAAAATCAAAATATAGAAGATATAGATAATAAATTAGGAGAACTTTCTCTTAATCCAACACCAAATAGAACAAATATATTTAATAGATTTTCTAATGAAGATAAAATGAAAAAGTTAAATAAATTACAAAATAAATCTTCTCGTCTTCAATCTAATATTAATGCTTTAAATAAAGCACAATTAAAATATGAAAATGAATCTTTTATGTCAATTCCAACTGAAACAGCAGAAATAATGCATAGAGAAAAATTAAAGAAAATAAAAAATGAAAAAAGTATTTTAATGTCAAAATTAAATGATATTAATTCTCAAATTAATGCTATTGTTGATAAAGAAAATAGGAATCAATCAAAGAAAACTTTAATAAAAAATTTTTTAGATAATTTTGAAAGTGACAAAGAAAAATTTTCTGGCGCAATGATGGCTTTATCAAAAGAAGTTTCTCAAAGAAGAAAAGAAAGAAATGAAGAAAGAAAAAGAAAAGAAGAAGAAAATGAAAGAAAATATTTAGAAAATTTAAACATGAAAGAAAGAGAAAAAGAATTAATAAAAGAAGAATTTAAAAATAGACAAAAAACTTTAGAAAAAAGAATAAAAGAAAAAAATAGTAGAATTATGGAACATTCTAAAAAATTTATTCATGGAGCTCCTTCTTTAAAAGATAAAAATTATATTACTGCTGAAGAAAGAGAAATGATTAGAAAAGAAGAAGAAAATCAATTATTAAATTTACAATTAGCTAAAAGAAAAGAATATTTTAAACCTATTTCTGCTAAAGAATTAAACGAATTTTCTAGAGAAGTTCAAAATCATGAAAAAAGGACAATGGCTGAATTAGAACAAAAAAAAATACAATTAGAACAATTATATAAAGAAAGAAAAGAATTATTACCTAAATATCATTCACAATTTTATAAAATTAATTATGAAAATGAAATGGAATTTTTAAATAGAGAAAATGCTAGAATAGAAAAAATAAATCAACAAAAGAAAAGAAGGAAAAAATTTGACGAAGCAGTTAGAAAATTATATTTTCCAACAAAAATAGATGAAAAATTAAAAAAACAAAGAGAAAATATAATAAGTACATTAAAAGGAGAAAATAGAATAGAAGATATAAAAAATTTAAATAAACAAATTCAAAGAGCAGCACATAAATATAAAGTACCTCCAGTTAAAATTGCAGTTTCACAAGATTTGAAAAAAACTTCAATTTCAACAAATTCACCTGAAAAGGAAGAAAAAAAAGAAGAAGGAAAAGAAAAAATTGTTGATTATTTAGCTGAAATGAGAAAAAAAAGAGAAAAGAAAAATCCAAATTTAAGTAATTCTGTTGATAATAAAGATCAATGGGAAAAAATGTTATCTAACAATAAAAATCAAAGAAATTTATATGATAATATATATGATGTACAAGTTCAAGCTGACAAATTACAAAAAGAAGCTGAATTTAAAACTCAATTATATAAATTAGATCCTCTTAAAAATTCTGATAAGAGAGAAGAAATTACTAATCTTTATATTGATAGTATTCAAGCTAAATTGCAAATTTTGAAAAAAATTAATGAAAGAAGTGAAGATGAAGAAGATTAACGTATATATTTTCATTAAATTTTATTATTTTCATATAAAATTATTATTATTGATTAAGCAAAAAACATTATCTTTTTAGAATATTTTTTTTGAATCATAATAATTTGAATAAAACTTAAAATGGATTTATTATTTTTGTTTAATTAATATATATTTATTAAATTATATTTACTCCTTGAACTCCTTTAAATTGATCTCTTTTTCCTCTTGGCTCAAAAAAATTTGAATAACTTCTTATTCCATTTAATTTATTTTTATTTGAATTTTCTTTAATTCTATTTCCTAATTCATACATAATTTCTTTTGTTAAAACATCTTTTTTACTCATTCTTTTATCATTTTTATAATTTTGAATATTTCCTAAAACAAAATAACTTGATTTATTTCTTTTTAAATTTTTTTCTTTTGAAGGTATATCAAAACTATTTGGATTGAAATCATTTGTAAAACTTTTTAATTCATTATATTTTTTTTGGAAATTTTGATTTATGTGATTTTTCCTATTAAATATTAAATTTTCATCATTATTAAAATCAAATATACTTTTAGATTTAAATAAAATCTTTTTATCATTTTTTATTTTAGAATTACTATTAGTTGTTCTAAATGAATTATTTTTTCCTTGCAATAAAATACTATCATAATGTTTTATTCTCTCATTTGAAACTGGAATATTATAGAAATATTTTTTTCTTTGTTGATTTGAATTCACATTAAAATTATCTAATTGTGAATATAATTTTGCAATTTTTTCTTTCATTTTCAAATAAGCCATTTATTTTCTTTTTTAAATTTAAATACTTTTTTTTAAATTTTTAAATTTAGATATTATTATTAATAAAATAATAATATAAAAAGAAAAAAACAAAATAAACAAAAAAATCAAAAAATAATTAATTTTAAAAAATTAAATTAAAGCCCAAAATCCTTAGACCAATATTTGGATGTTCAATATATTTAGTAAAGGAAAAAGAAGCAAAAAAATAAAATATGGTGGTAAAATATTTTGTCTTCTATTATAAATAATTTAATGGAAATTAAAGATAAATTGAAAATATAATAATTATAAAAATCTCAAAAGGATATTTAATAATCTTATATACTAAAGAAGAAAAATCTAATAATCATAAAAGATGAAGAAATGAAATTAATAATAATCATAATTATAGAAATGATTTTGATTTGTTTTATGCTTATTAATTGGAATAAATTTATGAAATAAAAAAAAATAAAAATAAGTGAATATTTTTTAATAAAATAAATGAATTTACACTACTTATCATTAATTTCAAAAGAACCTTCAAAATCTTCGCTTTGGTTTAATTCATTTTTTGAACATTTAAAAATTCCATTAAAAATTCCTAATCCTATTGGATATAAAAGATTTGTAATTAATGAACTTAAAATAAAGAAAAGAGAAATTATATTTGAATGCATTAAATTATAAAGTATTGGAAATATAATTCCAAGAATTCCAACAACAGGAAAAACTAATAAAGAAAAAATAAATTTTTTTTTAACTTTTTTATTATTAGAAGTAGTATAAAAACTTGAAGATTCTTCTGGAGAAACTTCATTAGGAAATAAGATATTCTTTTTACCCCAAAATTTATATAATATCAAAATCATAAGTATTATATTAATTACCAAATTTAAATACCTTATACTATAAAAAAAAACAAGAATAAAATCTGAACCTTCTTTAAGCCAACAATTATATTCACTTTTTACATTAAAATTTAAAGCCAAAAAAATTATCGATAATATAATACCAGGTAAATCACATATTAAATATGAATAAGGAAATTTTATTATATAATTATTTTCTTTATCAATAATCAAAAAATAAACTGATAATGTAATTAAATTAACCCAAAAATCTATTGAATATGACATACTAACTAAAATGAAAAACTGAATATTACATAAATGATGTCCGAATTTTTTATTATTAAAAAAAATATAGTCATCGCCATCAATTGATTGTATTATAAATCCTATATTTCTAAGTAGACATCTAATTAATTGATTAATCACTAAAACAAAAATTGGGCTTTTTTTTGCTTTTCTTGAAACAACTAAAAACCTTGAAATTAATATAAATAATGTAACTGCACAAAAACATTCAAAATAATATAATATCATTTTTTCAATTATAAAATTTTATTTTAAAAAATATAATAACTTCAACAACAAATTAATATATAAAATATTAAAAAAACAATATTTGAATAAAAATCAATATATTATGTTAAAGTTTATAAATAAAAAAAATAACTTAAAATATTTTAATGACTTAAATCTTGATTAGTTGCTTCCTCACATTTTCTAACAAACATTTCTTTAGTAACATCATTTAATTTATCATAAGTAATTGTTTTAATAAATTCTCCAATAACATTCATTTGTGAAATTAAATGATCATGAGGACCACTTCTTAATTCTTTATTTAAAAACATATTCATATATTTATAATTAGAGGAAAATTTATTAGGTTGAGCTTTAATAACAGCAAATTGAAATATTGGAAGAGTATCATCGACTCCAACAAAATCACCTCCATTATTAAAAGCAATAATATTAGATATTCTATTATCAACTTCAGTTAAACATCTTATTTTTTTTAAAGGAGCTTTTTCACTATCAAGTTTTAAAATTAATTCTTTTGTTTCTGGTAAAAAATTATCAAAATTATAATTATTATTCTTTATTAAATTTCCTGGTTCTATCCAAGCTAAACGAACTGAATTTTGATATATACAAATATCATCAATATCAGGTTCAACTGGAAATATTTTATCATATAATTTATCCATTATATAACTTGTTATATTATGATATATTAATTGAAATCCTCTTGGATCATCTTTTAAATAATGAAATAATTTATTTTTTTTCATTTCTTCTTTTACAAATTTAAAATATATTTCTAATTGTTCTGGTAATTTAAATTCTTCTTCTAATTCAAATAATTCATATCCTTGTTTTTGTTGGTAATAAACTAAAGGAGGAAATTTATTAGCAAATTCAAATATTGTTTTAAATACATTTGGTTTTTTTTTTGATTTAGCTAAATTCTCCTCAAATAAAAACTCATTTAATATTGGCTCATCATTTCCATAATTACATCTTTGTATTTCAAATTTTCTATTTGAAAAATTGAATTTTATTTCTACTTCAAGTTTATGATTCTCAACAAAATTTTTAATTATATTATTAGTTTCTATTTCATTAATTGCAAGTAAATTTTTATTTATATTTTTAAATGCTCTTTCAGTATATTTTAGTCTCTCAAATATTCTACTTAATTCAGCAAAATTTAAACTTTTAATTGATTCATTTAATTCTTTTGTTAAATTTTCATAAATTAATTCAAAGTCATTTTTTTTATATTCTTCAGGAACATTTTTTAATAATTTTATTAAGGTATGAACATACCAATCTGTTGGTATTGTATTATCTAAAACGAAACTTCCTGTTTTTAAAAACTTTAAAATTTCATTTAATATATTTATTGTGTCTTCTGATGTTCCTTCTGAAAAATCAGATTTATTTAAAATTCTATAATTAAATAATAATGTTGATAAACAATTTTGTATTTTTATTAAATTATTTTTCTGAATATCTTCCTCTGAACTTAATTCTTTTAATTCAGGAATATTAAAACTAGGTGATGATTTCTTCTGCTTTATATTTAATAATTCTGAAAAATTTTTATTATATGAAGTATCAGATTTTAAAAAAAAATTTATAACTTTTTCTGATTTTTCTTTTTCTAAATGATGTTTAATTTTATCATTATGGACTTTCATAGATAATTTATCAATAGTTAAACCAAATAATCTTCTTTCATTCTTCCTTTTTTTTGCTAATTCTTCACTTAAACCTTTAACATTAGGTTCTGCAATGAAAAAATCTTTATTTTCTTTGGCAATATTAAATAAACAATTAAAATCTTGAAGAGAAAAACAAATAGATTTTTGAAAAGCAAATTCATCTTTGTTTTCTTCAAAGAAATTATAATAATAATTATCATCATTATCATTATTAATTATTTTTTCAATATACGGAGGTAAAGTAACATTAATAATTTTATCAAAAAATTCTAAAGCCATAGGCATTGAATCAAGAATAAAAAACCAATTAAATGGAGTATAACTTGCAGCTTTTTCAGCATTGAAAAATTTACCAGAAATTAATTGATTAATAATTGAACAAGTATAACTTATATTTTGTCTTGTTTGCTTAGATATAATAAATGAAGTTATTAAAGCATTATAATCTGGTTTTCTACATATTGGACTAAATAATTTTAGGAAAAAAAATTGTCCGATAAAAGCATTTAATTCTACTTTTGAAATATCTTTAAATTTTCTTTTAACTAATATAGATATTATTCTACAAACACATTTAATAGAAAAAGGAACTAAATGCATATTTTGATTTAATAAATTAAATATTTCTTTTATTATTTCTATACAATTCATAAAATCTTTTTGATAATAACTTAAAACTTCACCTGCATCATCAGAAGAAGAATAAACTTGAGATAAAAAAAATGAAGTAGAATAAATATTTTCATCATTTTTTCCTTCATCTATTTGTTTTTGAATATAATCTTTCATATCATCACTTAAATGTTCTTTTTTAGCAATTAAATCTTTAATTCTTAAATCAGGTGTATAAGTTCCTAAAAAAAAATTATCTTCTTCTTCTCTTTCTTTTTTACTTCTACCACTATAATCAAATGAATTGTCATATTGATTTAATGAATTTTTTTTTTGTAAATTTTTATTTTTTTCTTTCATCATTATACTCTTTTTTTTTGATACATATTCTGCAATTGATTGAACTGCAAAATCCCAATTTTTATTTTTAGTTTCCATTTTTTCAAAAATTCCTTTTAAAATCATTTGAAAATAAGATTTAACATCATTTTTGGAAATTAAACCTCCTAATAAAAATCCTGTTGCTGAAGGATTTAAAAATTTTTGATAATCATTTATAGAATTTAAATTATTTATTTCATAATTTAATGATCTTTCTATTAAAGCAAGTAATTCACTTTCAATATAATTTGAACTTAATATATTTTCATAAAAATTATTCATTATTAATAAAGAAAAACATTTTTCTGCTTCATGATTAATTGGAGCTTTTTGAATTATTTTAAACATTAATTCTTGATCATTTCTTAAAGCAAATAAAAAATTAGTAATATATACATAACATTGATTTATTGAATCTGTTGCATTTACATTTAATTTATATTTAAAAAATGATTCTTTTATATTTTTCTTTTTTAATTTATATTCTTCATTTTTTTCTTGAATTATTGAATTATCAAATTTTTCTAAAATTGCTATTTTATTTTGATATAAATTTTGACATTCTTCTCCTATTTTTGCACTTGCTTCATCTCTTGTTTTTATAACTAATAAAAATAAATTATTTATTTTTACATAATTCTTTCATTGCTGATTCTTTTTTAATTAATGATTGAAGTTCTTTTAATTTTTCAAATCTATTTAAATATAAATTTTCATTTTCTGGTGTTTTATTAATATTATTTTCATTTGTTTCTTTTCCGTTTGTTTCTATATTTTTTACTGTTGATTCTTGTTCTTCTATTTTATTTTCAGAAGACATTTGATTATTTAAATATATATATAAATAATATTTATTTTATTATTCTTTTTTTCAATTTTTAAAATAATTAAAATAATTGAATTAAATATGAAATTTACCTAAATACAATATTAACTATATTTGAAACTTGATAGAAAGTTTGTTCACCTTTTTTTTCATCAATTAATTGTTGAATATCTTTTAATTTTTTAACTAAAAATTCTTCTTTTTCAACGACAACACTTTTAATTCTATTTATCCATTCTTCACTTTTTATAATATTTAAAAGATTTTTATTTGATTCGCATTCATCATCATTTAATTCAACACAACTAGATAATAAAATTGCATTAATTAAAGGAATAAAACAATTAAATAGAATATTTAAAAACCCATTTGCATTTTCTTGTTTAAATAATATTTCAAAATATCTTTTAAATAAACTAAATCCATCTTTCAAATAACTAAATCCTTGAAAATTACTAATATTTTTAGTTAAATCAAAGGATAAAATATCTAAAAAACTATAATAATCAAAATTTTTTTTATTTTCAATATAAGTTAAAGGAATACCTCCTTTAACATTGCAATAATCAGTTCTTAAAAAAGTACCAGAACAGGATAAATGAATACATAAATATTTATCTTCCCCATTTATTTTTTCTCTATCTAAATATATAATAACATGTCCTTTATAACTTACAATATCTCCTGCTTTTAAATCTTCTTCATTAATAACTTTAAAATGAGGATTTAAAGGATAATGAGCTGCAAGAGAACAATGAATATTAATTCCTGCTTTATTATAACAAGCATAAATAAAACCAGAACAATCTAATCCATTATAATAATTATTATTTTCCCAATTTAAATCATCATAAAATTTTGGATTCATATTATATGAAAATTTATTCTTTTCTATTTGAACTCCTGCTGTTTTCATATTCTCTTTTGTTATTTTAAGACAATAATTTGTTTCTATATTTTGCTGATGTCCTCCTCCATATATATATATATATTCTTTTGATACATACATTTTTTGACTTTCTATTACTATTTTCTTTTGGTATTCATTTAATGATGTTAAATCTATTGTTTTTGATGGAAAATTATATAAAGGATTTTCTGGGAAAGTTATTGATTGTAAAATTGAGTTGTTATTTTCCATTTTTTTAATTTTTTTTTTAATTATTTTTTTAACTTTTTCATTTTTAAAATTTTATATTTTAGATTTATTAAATAGTAATGATTTAATTAATTTTTTTTTGTATTTTGGGAATTTTTTATTTTTGATGGTTTTAAATTCGATTTTTATTCTTATAGGTATTATTTTATCCTTTTTAATAAGAAAGTTAATTGTCTAATTATACCAGACAGAAATTTTATTTTTTCCAACTCAACAAAATTATCAATTTATATTAAAAGAACCTGAAAGAAATGTAAAATTTAATAAAGGTTTATTATTAACACAAAATAAATAAGAAGCCTTTAAAAAAGATAAATAAAATGATTAAAATAAAGAAACAAAAATGTTCTAACATAGATAAAAAAGACAATAAAACATAATAATTGAATTAAAATTCTATTCCCTTTTACAAAAAAAAAACATATATAATAAAAATTGGTTTTCTTTACTAATAGAAGAAGATAAAAGAAAATATTAGATTACTTAAAAAAAATAAAAAATTAAAACAATTATTTAAATTATTAAAAAAAAATAAATTTTTTTACAAAATTTTCCCTTAAAAAAAAATAAAAAAAATAAATAAAAACATAAACAAAAAACATCCTTTAAAAAAAAATATATAAATAACATGGAAACTGACAAAGAAAAAAGTATAGAAATGAATAATGAAAATCCGAAAAGTGGAAGTCAATCCCAAAGAGAAAATAGAACATCGAATTCAAAACAAGAAACCCAGAAAAATTTTTCAAAAACTCAAAAAATAAATAATAACAGATACGGAAATCAACAATCTAAAAATTATCAAACTTTCAGAAATCCAAACCACAAAACATTACCTCCAATTAATCAATCAGGAGATTTTTCAAAAGGATCTTTTTATTTATATGCATCACAAACATTACCAAATCAAAGCCAAGATACTTTTAATCAAACAATAAAAACAGAACCAAAATTAAGTGAACAAGATTTAAAAGAAGAATTAACATTATTGAAATTAGATTTAAATAGAAAAACTCAAGAATTATATGAATTAAAAATTCAATTTGGAAAACAATTAGAAGAGAATAAAAGCAATAAAAAATTAATAGAAAATATTTTAAATATTGATCCTAATAAACCTATTACTAAAGCTGAAGCAATTGATAAAATTGAACATGCTAAACCAAATGAAGAAGAAATAAAAAAATTAAAAGAAGCTTATGAAGCAATTGAATTAAAAGCTGAAATTCAAAAATGTAAAAAAGAATATATTGATGCTTTTAATGAATTAGATAAAATTAAAAAAAATGCTAAAACTTCAATTATAAGGAAATTAAATAATGAAATAACTTTAAAAGAAGAAAATACAAGAAAAATAAATAGAACAATGAAAAGAATGGAAAAACAAATTAATAATAATAAAGAAGACATTGAAAAATATAAAAATCAATGTGAAGAAATGAAAAAATTATCTGAAGAAGCAAAAAAAAATCAAGAAGAAGAAAAAAAGAAAGAAGAAGAATTAGAAAATAATAGAAGAGAAAAAGTAAAAAAATTATCAGAATTAGAAGAAAAAATAAGAAAAAAAAATGATGAATTAGGAAAAAAAATTGAATCAAATAATAAATCAGAAGAAGAAATAAAAAAATTAAAAGATAGAATAAAACATATGGAAGATTTTAATAGTAAAAAAGAAGAAAAATTAGAAAAAGAGAAAAAAAAAGATGAAGAAATGCAAAAAGAAGAAGAAGAAGTAAATTCAATAAAAGAAAAAAGAGATGAATTAAAGAAAAGTTATGATGAAAATAAAAGTAAAAATGATGAATATCAAAAAGAAAAAAAGAAATTATTAGAACAAGCAAAAGAACCTAAAAAAGAAAAAGAAAGAATGAAAAAATTAGAAAAAGAATTAAAAGAAACTAAAAATAAAAGTGAAAATCAAAATAAAGAAAATGAAAGAATAACTCAAGAAAAAGAAGAAGAAAAAAAAAAAAAAGATGAAATGAAAAATGAAGAAGAAAATAAATTTAATCAAGAAAATCAAAAAAAAGAAGATTTTGAAAAATTAATCACAGCACATGAAAATGATATTAAAGCCTTACAAGAAAAAAACCTTGAAACTAAAAAAAAAATTGAAGATACTGAAAAAGAATTTACTGAATTAAAAGAACAAGGAGAAAAAGAAAAAATTGAAGGTGAAGAAAAAAAAGAAAAAGAAGAAGAAGAAAAAAAAAAAAAAAGAAGAAGATTTCCAAAAAGAATTAGATAAAAGAGAAAAAGATAGAATAAAACAAAAAAAAGATTTACAAAAAAAAAAAGAAGATTTAGAATTTGATAATGATAATTTACAACAAGAAAATGAAAGATTAAAAGTTAATGCTGAAGATGCTCAAAATAATATTCAAAAAATTCAAGACCTTGAACAACAAATTAAAGATATTGAAAGTAAATTATCTTAAGTTTATTTTTAATAATTTTTTTTGATTCATTTAATATTTTTTTAAAAAATGGAATTTATGGTATTAAACTTGTTATTTATTTTAATTTTTTTTTTTTTCTTTTTTTTTATTTTTGTATTAATTATTAATTATTTTTACTCTTAGTATTTTCATAATAATGTTATTTTTTTAATAAATTAAATTTATAATTAATTTTCTTTTTTTTTATTTTGAAATTGTTGTATCATATCATTAATATCATCAAAAGGACTTTTTATTTCTTTTTCTTTATTTTCTCTTACTTTTTTTTCTTCAGCAAAATTTTTTAATTTTCCTTTGATATCATTAACATATTGTTTTCTTTGATTTTCATCATTTATATCATAATTCTTTATACCTAAATTTATTTTATTATGTTTTTTAACTGGAGTATTAATTTCAGAAGAAAATCTTGTTTTTATATTAATTGGTAATGGCTTTGAAGGTAATGGATTTTTAGGAGAAAAAAATTCATTTCTAAAAATATTCATTTTATCAAATATTTTACTTTTTGTTGGTGTTTCAATCTTATTTTTTGTTGTTTTATCATAATTTAAAATTTCTTTTTTTCTTTTTTCATTTTCTTTACTTACATCTATTGTATTATTTTTAATATCTCTATTTTTATGTTCTCTTGGCTTAATATTTATAACTGGCATTTTTATATTATTTGAAGGCTGAATTATTTCTTTTTCATTTAAATGAATGTTTATATCTTCATTCTCATTCTCATTCTTTTCATTTTCATTTTCATTTTTATTATTATTATTATCATTATCATTATTATTATTATTGTTATCATTATTATTATTATTATTACTATCATTATTATTATTATTATTATTTTCTGTGTTTTCATCATTTTTTAATGAAGACAATTTATTTAATATATCTTGTTTTGTCATTGTTTCTTCATTTTGAAAAATAGCATTTGTAAAATTATTTGTATCATCTTCATTTAAATCACTTAAATTTTGTTTAATTATATTATTACAAGTTTCTTTAGTGAAATTAATTTCATTAGAAGAATTAATATTTTCTATTAATATTTTAACAATGCTTTCGTTTATAGCAGACATAGCAATCAAATAATTTAATTAAAAACAATAATAAAAAATATTTATATTTTCAAATCAAAATTAAAATGTCATAAATTATTTATAGGATTGTGCTTATATTTTAAAAACTATAGATTTAATCAATCAAGTAAAATAATTATATATATATAATAATAAAAAAACATATTATTCAATTATTTTTTGAATTAGTAATTAAAGAATAATGAGTTTTAAATTTTTTCATTTCAAAATCATATATTGATTAGATAGAGAAATAATTATAAAACAGTGATAATTTTTTATACATCATTATTAATAATTCTTGAAAAAAGAGTAGATGTTTATTTTTATTCAAGAAAAATAAAACATTTTTATAATATATAAGATATATTAAAAAAAATATAATAATTAATTCATAATTATAGTATTTATTTTAAAATTTAAAATATATAAATATTAAAGGATTTAAATTGAAAATTAAATTATAACTGTAAAATGGATGGACAAGTTTATCAACCTCAAGAACAACAACAAGAAGAAAATAATTTTTTAGAAATTTCAGTTATAAGTGAAATTTTTCAAACAATAGATCAAATAGAATCAAGATGTAAAGGTCAAATTGGAGAAGATATTGTAAATGAAAGAATAAAACAAGTTGCTTATGCTAAAATATTATGTAATGTTTATAATAAGGATATTACTTATTTAATTAAAGCTTATACTCAATTAGGAATTGCTTATTATGATATTAATTATTTTGAACAAGCACAAGAACATTTATTAAATGCTTTTAAGTTAAATGAAAATTTAAGTGATGAAGATAATTTAAATATGAAAGAATACCAAATTAAAATTTTAATAAATTTAGCCAAATGTTATTTAGAAAATGAAAAATTAGAAGCTGCATTACAAATAAGTGAAAGAAGTTTAAAAATGAATCAAACTCTTTTTGGTGAAAATCATATAAGTAATGCAGATATATATTATGTTTTAGCTAAAATAAATACAAAAATGAAAAATTATAAAATAGCAATTGACAATTTAAGAAATATGTTTGAAATATATGAAAAAATATATGGTTTTGACTCAGAAAAAACTGCAAAAATTTGTATGGAAATGGGACAAATATATGAATTATGGAATAATTTGAATGATGCAATTGAATATTATAATAATTCATATAAAATATGGGAAAAAATAATAACAGATGATAATTATGAAGTTTTATTTCAATTAGCAATATTACTTTCTGAATTATATGCAAAAGTAGATAAAGGAGAAGATGCATATGAAATTTTAAAAACAACAGATGATAATTATTCTGATAAAATTCAAAGGTCTTTAAAAAATAGAGTAGTTTATCAAAGATGTAGAATTAAAGCTTCTTCTTATAATAAAGATATGGATCTTTATTTACAAGAAAATTTAAAGTTGGAAGAAATGTTAAATGAAACTAATGAAAATCAAAAAACTTTAGCTAAGACTTGTATTAGTATTGGTTATATTTATTTAGAAAATAAAGAAAAGAATAAATGTCTTGAATATTTTCAAAAAGCTGAAAAAATTTTTACTGTAAATGGAGATACTAAATTAGCTAATGATATTAGACAAAGAATTATTGAGGTTCAAAAGAAAGAAGATAAAAATGAACAAGAAAGTCAGGATATGTCTCATTCTGATGATTAAAATATTTTTAGGTTTATTTTTTTTAATCAAAAATTAATTAATATAAATAGATTTTTCTTTTATTTTTTAAGGTAAATGATTATATCACAATGGAAAAAGAACTTAAATAATTAATGCAATAAAATAAAAAAAAGTTTAATCCAAAAATTAAATAATGAAATTAAATTAATTACTAATAATAATTGAAGAAATATTAATATTATAGATTTGAACATTTTTGTTAAATGAAAAAGAAAAAATAATTTAAAGATTTTTATATAAAAATAATTATACAATCATATTGAACTAAATAGATTATCATTAGGAAATCATGATTAAACCACATTTTTTTTATTTAGTAATAGTTATAAATAAATATATACTTTAAATAATATTTATAAATTTACATCACATAAAATAAATCAAATAATAAGCTAAAATTAAGTTTAAATATCTTTTTAAATATTGAAATTTTTTTTAAGATTATCTTTTATTTGTTTTAATTTGATATTATTATTAGCTTTATGATAACAAATATATTCTGTTAATTTATTTTTCTTTTTAATGTCCTCATAATCTATAAAATCTTTTTTTGAACAATATAATTTTTGATTTTTTAAATCTATGCTTTTAAAAGGAGGTATTACAGGTAAAATATTTTCTTTTTTTATTTCTTGTTTAAATTCTTTTTCTAATTTTTTTATAATTTTTTCTGGTTGTTCATTAAAATCAAAAAGATTTATTTTATTTTGTTCTTCATAAAATAATTTTGATTGTAAATTTAAATTGTGGGTAATCACTCCTTTAAGGTTTAATTGTTTTTTTAAATTTATTTTCTCTTTTATTGTTTCATTCATTGTTTTATTTCTTTTTTCTTTTACAATTTCTTTTTTATTATATTCATTTGTCAATTTATATTTTCCATTTAAAATATCTTTGATATTTTCTTTTATAGATTTTTTACAATTAACTTCAAAATCACTTTGTAAAAAATTTAATAAATTTTGAATTTTATCAACGTCATAAAATTCAATGTCAAAAATATCATGTTTAAATAAAAATTCATTTATAATTTGATTTTCTTCTTCTTTTGGATTTTTAGAAAGAATATTTTTTAATTGATGTAATTCATTTATAATATTTTGATATCTATTTTTTTCACTGATATTTAAATCATTTTCAAGAAAATATATTCTAGGAGTTGAATCAAATTTAGAAATAAATAAATCATTTTTTTTTGATTGAAAAAAAGATATTGGAATATTATTTAAACAAATTTTTCTTTTTCTATTTGAAAGTGAATTACTTTTACTTATTGTTTTTTTATGAATTAAATTTATAAAAGTATTTTGTCTAATTGCTAAGTCTTTGTAAATTGATTTACTTGGATGAGAAAAGTGATTTAAAACAATATTTTTTCTTTTGTTTGAATTGCTTTTGTTTTGAAAAATATTATAATTATCATTAAAATCAATATTATTATTATCTTCTTCTTTATTATTATTTTTCAGGTTAATAGTTTTATAAAAATGATGAATTTTAACATTATTTGGAATTTTTTTTATTGGTTTATTTGAAAAACTTCTTGTATCAATTGTCAATTCATTTGTACTGTTTAGGTGGTTGGATTTATTTTTTCCATTATTATGAAAATGATAAAAACTAATAGGAAAACGATGTCTCTGTTTATTTTGAACATTAAAAGTTTTAGAATCATCCATAAAAGTTTTAGAAATATTTTCATAATTCCCTTTTTTAACTTTTATTAAAATTTCTGAGTTTATTATTTTTTCTGACATTTTTTACAAAAAAAAAAATAACTAAAATAATTAAAAAAATATATTATTAATGAAAAACTCTATTAGTGATATTGAAAATGAATGAGATGGAGGTAGTATTAAAAGGTAAGTGTACACTCCTAATTGGTATCATAATTCTAGTACATGAATTAATATGTAAAGATATAATGTGACGGCATCGAGGGTATCGGCCTTCGTTGGGCCTTCGACCT
>JAEEGK010004258.1_pt1 | contig 35224 bp, 26 predicted proteins | sample 8958771 | NCBI WGS metagenome assembly JAEEGK01 (sample SAMN16246547, study PRJNA631951) | gut metagenome | biome: gut microbiome; feature: rumen; material: SC-attached | host: Bos | place: Iran: Karaj | collected 2018-10 | reverse complement strand
ACGTATGAAAGAGATCAAGCCTGCCGACCGTATCAGCCACGTCGAAGAATACTACTTCAGCCGCAAGCTCAAGGAAGTGGCCCGAATGAATGCCGATGGAGGACTGCCCGTCATCAGCCTGGGTATCGGTGGTCCCGACTTCATGCCTTCGCAGCAGACCATCTTTGCCTTGATGGAGGATGTGATGAAGCCCGATGCCCACAGCTATCAGTCGTATGTGGGACTGCCTGCTCTGCGCAAGGCGTGGAGCGACTTCTATCATCGCTGGTACGATGTCGATCTGGATCCTGCCTCGGAGATGATTCCGCTCATCGGTTCGAAGGAGGGCATCATGCACGTCTCGATGGCGCTGCTCAATCCGGGCGACAAGGTGCTCGTTCCCGATCCGGGCTATCCGACCTATTCGTCGGTGAGCAAACTCGTTGGGGCTGAGATTATCAAGTACGACCTCAAGTACGAGAACGACTGGGAGCCCGACTTCGCTGCCCTCGAGAACACCCCAGGCATCGACGACGTGAAGGTGATGTGGGTCAATTATCCCCACATGCCGACCGGACATTGTGCTTCGCTTGAGCTCCTGACGCGCATCGTCGATTTCGGTCGTCGTCATGGCATCGTCATCATCAACGACAATCCCTATTCGTTCATCCTCAACGAACAGCCTTTGTCGATCATGCAGGTCGAAGGGGCGAAGGATGTTTGCCTGGAGTTCAACTCGATGTCGAAGAGCCATTCGATGGCAGGTTGGCGACAGGGCATCGTAGTGGGAAAGAAGGAATACATCGACTGGGTGCTGCGCGTGAAGTCGAACGTCGATTCGGGCATGTTCCGTCCCGTGATGAAGGCCGCCATTGCTGCCCTGGGCGCTCCGCAGGAATACTTCACCCAACTCAACGAAGCCTATCGTGTGCGCCGCATCGCTGCCGAGCAGATTATGCATTACCTCGGGTGTGAATTCGACCCCGAACAGCGCGGGCTTTTCCTGTGGGGCCGCATCCCCGACAAGTTTGACCATTGCGAAGAACTGACGGAGCCTATTCTCCACAAGGCGCGCGTCTTCCTGACCCCCGGCTTCATCTTTGGCCGCAACGGCGAGCGATTTGTGCGCATCAGCCTTTGTGCCCCCTTCGAGAAGATGCAGGAAGCTCTGCTCCGAATCAAGGCGGCGGGACTATAGGAAGGTTCAATAGGTTCGAAAGTACAAAAGGTTCGAAAGGTGCCCCTTGACCCCCTCAAACCCCTCAAACCCTTCAAACTCCTCGACCCCCTAAAACCCCTCAAACCCTTCAAACCCCTCAAACCCTTCGAACTATAACTCTTTATTACTATACATTATGGAAATGACATTCGCTCCGCTGCTGCCGCAGCTCGACGTTAAACGGCCTCTCGTCATCGCAGGCCCTTGTAGTGCAGAAAGTGAAGAACAGGTGCTTGCCACTGGTCATGCTCTCGCCCAGCAGGGCATCAAGCTCTTCCGTGCCGGCATCTGGAAACCGCGCACCAAACCCGGAGGCTTCGAAGGTGTAGGCGTCATCGGCCTGCCCTGGCTCCAGAAGCTCAAGGCTGAAACGGGAATGCTCACCTGTGTCGAAGTGGCCACCAAGGCACACGTCGATGCGGCCCTTGCCTTTGGCGTCGATGTGTTGTGGATCGGCGCGCGCACCACGGCCAATCCCTTTGCTGTGCAGGAACTTGCTGATGCCCTGGCAGGAAAGGATGTGCCTGTGCTGATCAAGAATCCGGTCAATCCCGACATCGAGCTTTGGATTGGTGCCATCGAACGCATCTATCGCGCTGGCATTCGTCGCATTGGAGCTATCCATCGCGGCTTCTCGAGTGCCGACAAGACCATCTATCGCAATGTTCCCCAATGGCATCTGCCCATCGAACTGCGTCGCCGTCTGCCCCAGCTGCCCATCATCTGCGACCCCTCGCACATCTCAGGGCGCCGCGACCTCATCCAGCCCATCTCGCAGCAGGCCATGGACCTCGGTTTTGACGGACTCATCATCGAGAGCCATTGCAATCCCGATGCCGCCTGGAGCGATGCCAAGCAGCAGGTCACCCCAGCACGCCTTGAGGAGATTCTCAGCAGCCTGATTATCCGAAACAACGTCGTCCACACCGAAGACCTGCGCGACCTGCGCGGACAGATCGACGAAATCGACGACCAGATTATCGGAATTCTGGCGAAGCGTATGCGCATCTCGCGTGAGATTGCCCTTTTCAAGAAGGAGCATTCGATGCCCGTGCTGCAGGCCACCCGTTATGACGAGATACTCACCAGACGCAGCGAACAGGGCGCCAGCCTCGAGATGGCACCCGAGTTCATCAAGGAGGTCTTCGAGGCCATCCATGCAGAATCGGTACGCAAACAAATGGAAATCCTGAATCAATGAAAATCTGTATTATGGGTGCCGGCAAGATGGGCATGTTCATGGCCGACACACTCTGCATGGACCACGATGTGGCCGTCTATGCCCGCCGACCCGAGAAGCTGCGCTATTGCCTGAATACGCGCCGATTCACCTCGATGGAGGAGATCCGCGAGTTCGATCCCGACCTGCTCATCAATGCAGTAACCATCAAGAATACGCTCTCCGCCTTCGAGGAGGTGCTGCCCAACCTGCGACCTTCGTGCATGCTGTCTGATATCGCATCCGTCAAGACAGGTCTTCCGGAGTTCTACGCCACGTGCGGCCATCCTTTCGTCTCGACGCATCCCATGTTCGGCCCGACGTTCGCTAATCTGAACGACCTGAGCCAGAACTACACGGTCATCATCAAGGAGTCCGACCCCTTCGGCAAGGCGTTTTTCCGCGAAGTCTATGCCGGCCTGCGGCTCAACATCTACGACTACACGTTCGAGGAACACGACGAGACCATCGCCTATTCGCTGTCCATCCCCTTCGTTTCGACGCTCGCCTTCACGGGTGTCATGAAGCCCCAGGATGCGCCGGGCACGACGTTCAAGAAGCACATGGCCATCGCCCGAGGACTGCTGAGCGAGGACGATTACCTCCTCACCGAAATCCTTTTCAATCCGTATAGCCCCGGACAGATTGACAAGATATGTGCCCGACTGGCAGAGCTTTCGGACATCATCAAGCAGCACGACAGCGAACGCCTGCTCGCCTACATCAACGAGTGCCGCGCCAACATCAGGGACCAGCGATAACGCTGGCCCTTTTTTTGTGGATGGATATTTATTGTGTTAAAAAACACATTTTTATATGTCAAACAATTTGAAATTGTAACATATTTCAAGAAAATGAACAAAAATTGAAATTTTTTTGAACATATTTCAATTATTTTTTGTATCTTTGCGCCCGTTGTTATGTTCTTAAATCGCCATTTGTTGTGTAAGTATAAGTAAAGGCAATAAATAAAGTAACGGCAAAATATATTAATTTAATAGTAAATATGAAAAAACTTCTATCCTTCATTGTGACTCTGGTTATGAGTTTTACGATGATGATGGCGCAGAAGCAGGTGACAGGTAGTGTCATCTCGGCCGAGGACAGAGAGCCCGTTATCGGTGCCTCGATTGTCGTCAAGGGCACGCAGACGGGCACAACCACCGACATTGACGGCAAGTTCAGCCTTCGCGTACCTGACAATGCCAAGACGCTGGTGATTTCGTACATCGGCATGAGGACACAGGAAGTCTCCCTGAAGGGCAAGACGAATTTTGCCATTGTGCTCGAATCGGATGAGCAGGTCATCGAAGAGGTGGTCGTCACCGGTATGGGCAAGGTCGACAAGCGTATGTTTACGGGTGCTTCGACCAACCTGAAAGCCGATGCTATGATGCAGGCCGGTGCCAACGACGTGAGCCGTTCGCTCGAAGGACGTGTGGCAGGTGTGCAGGTTACCAATGTGAGTGGTACATTCGGTACAGCTCCCAAAATTCGTATCCGTGGCGCCACATCCATTTATGGTAATTCGAAGCCCCTTTGGGTAATCGATGGTGTGATTTATGAGGATAACGTGGATGTGAGCTCCGATGAACTTTCGTCGGGCGATGCCAAGACGCTGATTTCTTCGGCCGTGGCTGGCTTGAACTCCGACGATATCGAGTCGTTCACCGTGCTCAAGGACGGTTCGGCCACCTCAATTTATGGTGCTCGTGCCATGGCCGGTGTGATTGTCATCACCACCAAGAAGGGCCAGAAGGGTCGTGCCACCCTGAACTATACGGGTGAGTTCACCACACGTCTGAAGCCTTCCTATCGCGACTACAACATCATGAACTCGCAGGAGATGATGGGCGTGTACAAGGAAATGGCCGACAAGGGCTGGCTGCAGCTCGAGAGCCTGGCCAATGCCTCGAATACAGGTGTATATGGCTACATGTTCCAGCAGCTCCGCAGCTTCAATCCCAATACCGGCTCCTTCGGCCTTGAGAATACCGAGGCTGCCCGCAATGCCTACCTGCAGTCGGCTGAGTTCCGCAACACCGACTGGTTCGACCTGCTGTTCTCCACAGCTGCCAGCCAGTCGCATTCGGTCAGCATGTCGGCTGGTACCGAGAAGTCGCAGAGCTATATCTCGATGTCGCTCATGAACGACCCGGGTCAGTACGTCAATCGCAGCAAGGTACGTCGTTACACCTTCAATGCCAACACTTCGTACGACATTCTGAAGAACCTGACCGTCCGCTTCGCTGCATCGGGCACCCATCGTGACCAGGAGGCTCCCGGTTCGCTCAACCAGACCACCGATGTCGTGACGGGCGAGGTGAAGCGTGACTTCGATATCAATCCCTTCAGCTACGCGATGAACACCAGCCGCTGTCTGGATCCGAATATCAACTACACACGTTTCTATACCCGTTTCAACATCTTCGATGAGCTGGAGAACAACTACAACGACATCAACGTGAACGAGCTGATGTTCCGTGGCGAATTGGAGTTCAAGCCATTCCGTGGTCTCACCATCAACGGTTTTGCTTCGGCCCGTATGACCTCCATCAAGCGTGTGCAGAATGTGATGGACGACTCCAACCAGGCCAATGCCTATCGTGCCGGTACGGATGCCACCGACGACAACTCGACCATCCGCGACTCCAACTCCCTGCTCTATACCGATCCCGACGATGAATCGGCAATTCCCGAATCGGTTCTTCCCGTCGGCGGTATCAAGTATCAGTATGACGACGCCATGCGTTCGTTCATGTATCGTATGAATGCTGACTATCGCAATGTCTTCAAGGACGTTCATACCGTGAATGCAATGATCGGTTCCGAGCTGGCTACCGTGCATCGTTCTTCGGCCAACTGGACGGGTTGGGGCTACCAGTACAACAATGGCGGTATTACCTATACTCCCTATCTTTGGTTGAAGCAGGCCAACGAGGAGAACACCGAGTACTTCGGCGAGTCGTTCACGCAGACCAATACCTTGGCCTACTTCGCAACGGCCACCTATAGCTACGACCAGCGCTATACGCTGTCGGGCACCTATCGCTACGAAGGTACCAACCGATTGGGCAAGGCTACCAGCAGCCGCTGGCTTCCTACCTGGAATATCTCCGGCAGCTACGACATTGCCAGCGAGCCATGGATGGAGCCTGCCCGAAAGTGGCTTTCCGCTCTTAAGATCCGTGGATCATATTCCTTGACCGCAGATACAGGACCATCGGATGTGACCAATGCCACTGCCATCTATCGCACGTCTAATGTCTGGCGTCCAAATACGAATTCCGCTGAATCGGAAATCTATATCGCCTACATCGCCAACGAGGAGCTTACCTACGAGAAGAAGCATGAGCTGAACGTAGGTATCGATCTTGGTTTCTTCGACGACCGTATCACACTCATCGCAGACTGGTATCGTCGTAACAACTTCGACCTGATCGGTAACACCTATACCCAGGGTGCCGGTGGTGCCATTGCCAAGCGTGCCAATGTGGCAGACATGAAGTCGAGTGGTGTCGAGTTTGCTCTTTCGACCATTCCTGTCAGGACTCATCGCTTTACCTGGGGTGTTGACTTCAACTACACCTATGCCAAGAATGAGATTACTGACCTCAAGACCGACGGTCGTGCCGTTGACCTTGTAACCGGTACCGGATATGGTGTGCAGGGTTATCCCGTACGTTCGCTCTTCAGCTATCAGTTTGCTGGATTGAACGAAGAAGGTCTTCCCATGGTATTGGACGAGAGCCTGAATCCGACTGTCGGCGGTGTCTATTTCCAGGAGACCGAGAATCTGACCGACTACCTCCTCTATGAGGGCCCGACCGATCCTATCTGGAACGGTTCGTTCGGCAACATGTTCGCCTATGACTTCGGCAAGGGCGGCAAGGTTGACCTGAACGTTTACATCACCTATTCCGGTGGTAACGTGGTTCGTCTCGATCCTGTCTTCAGCAGTTCGTATAGCGACCTTTCTTCACTCCCCCGCGAGTTCAAGAACCGTTGGATGGTGTCCGGCGATCAATCGAAGACCGATATTCCGACCATCGCATCCCTCAACCAGGAAAATCGCTATGGCTCGACCACCCTCCGTACGGCCTACAATGCCTACAACTATTCTACGGCTCGTATCGCCAAGGGTGATTTCATTCGTATGAAGGAGATTGCCATCACCTATTCGCTTCCCAGCGAGGTTGTTCGCAAGTCGCGTGTGCTTAGCAGCGCTTCGCTCAAGCTTTCGGGCACCAACCTCTTCCTGCTCTATGCCGATGACAAGCTCAACGGTCAGGATCCTGAGTACGTGAATGCCGGTGGTGTTGCATCGCCTATCTCCAAACAGTTTACTGCTACTCTTCGTCTTGGTTTCTAATTTAACATGATGTACAAACGATATGAATACACCTTTTAAATATATATATAGGAGCATGCTCCTGGCTGCAGCGGCGCTGATGGTTGCGTCGTGCCAGGACAAACTGGACGAGGTGCCCGATAACCGAACCGAGATCGACAGCCCGACCAAGGTGGCCAGCCTCCTTACTTCGGCCTATCCTATCTCTACGCCGGCCGTGATGCTTGAACTGTCGGGCGACAATCTTGTCGATGACAATGTGGTTGTACCTGCCACGCACAATGCACCCTACGAGGATTTCCATGCCGAGGCCTACAAGTGGCTCGATATCGAAAACTATTCGCAGAATGCCGACGACACCCCGTATGCCACCTGGGAAGCCTACTATGTGGGTATCTCCACAGTCAATCACGCCATTGCGGGCATGAAGGAGATGTATCCCGGCATCGAGACGATGTCCGCGTCGGAGATTGCAGCCAATTGCTCGGATGTCGCTGCATCCTGGGGTGAGGCCCATGTGCTTCGCGCCTACCTTCACTTCGTCCTTGTAAGTGTTTTTGCAGAAGCTTATAAGAACGAATCGATGAGCGAAGGTGATATGGGCATTCCATACGTTACGGAACCCGAGACCACCGTCCATGTGGACTATAGTACTTCGGAGCACCTGCATAGCGTAAAGGGAACCTACGACCTCATCGAGAAGGACCTGCTTGCCGGACTTCCGTTGATCTCGGACAACTATAAGGTGCCCGCCTATCACTTCAACAAGAATGCGGCCAACGCCTTTGCTGCACGTTTCTATCTCTTCAAGCGCGACTACCAGAAGGCTCTGATGTATGCCAACAATGCATTGGGCGGCAATCCTGCCAGCGTGCTCCGCAAGTGGGCCAGCATCAACGATAATACGGCCTACACCAAGCGCGACAGCTATTGGGACGAGAAGGCCAGCTGCAATTTCCTCATCCAATCGACCTATTCGCTGCAATGGCGTATGCTTGCCACAGCTCGTTTCAATGTGAATACGGGTACGACCTTCAGCAAGGATGGCGTGACCTATACCGTTCCTTCGAGCCTGGATGCTACCCTTTGGGGCAGCGGCCCCTGCTGGTCGGGTTCGATGCCCTGCTACAGCAGCCGCGTCTATGTGTCGGGTGAGCAGCAGTTCGGATGCTACCTCTTCAAGCTCATCGAGTATTTCGAATACACCGATAAGATTGCAGGCATCGGATATGTGCACATGCTGTATAATCCGTTCTCAGCCGACGAGACCTTGCTCGTACGCGCCGAGGCAAAGCTTTACCTGGGCGACCGTGCCGGTGCAATCGAGGATCTGAACTATTGGACGACTTCCCGCATGTGTACTCAGGCATTGACACTTGACCGTATCCAGCGATTCTACAATCGTGCTACCAGGAATAATATCTATGTCAGCGCGCTTCATCCGGCCGAGATGGGCTTCGAGAAAGTCCTTACGGGCGACGACCTCTCGGTGCTTGACTGCATCCTGCACTTCCGTCGTATCGAGACCATTCACAATGGCGACCGCTGGTACGACATCAAGCGCTATGGTATCACGGTGACCCACTTCTATCGCGATGCCCACGAGGATGAGATCCACATCGACAGCCTTACCTACAACGACAAGCGTCGTGTCCTCCAGCTGCCAAAGAATGTCATCGATGCCGGTTATCCGCCGAACCGTGCCACGGGTGGCGGCAGTGCAGGTGGTTATTCCACTGGCGCCGGCAATGCCAGGGCTCTCAATTCGAAGGCAACGATTCAACCTGTAGTTTTATCCAATTAATTTGAAGGAAAGATGAAAAAGATATTTCAACTTCTGTTGCCTGCCACGCTGTTGCTGGCAGCAGCCTCCTGTAGTGAAGATGAAAAATTCACGGAGTCTATCTTTGATACATCTATCGAAACGGTGGATAATTCTTCAACGACTGCTCCCTTTGACCAGTGGCTCTACGACAATTTCGTAGTTCCCTATAACACCGAGATCCAGTATAAGTTCAATTATACGGCTTCCAATCTTTCTTATCAGCTGGCACCTGCCGACTATAAGAAGGCGCAGCTTCTGGCCCACTTCATCAAGTACCTGTTCTATGACGTATATGACAAGTACGGCGAGAAGGACCAGAATGGCAATCCCATCTTCATGAAGACCTATGGACCCCGTATCTTCCACTTCATCGGATCGGCCCAGAGCAATCCTACCACGGGTACCGAGGTCCTTGGCTATGCTTCCGCTGGTGTGAAGATTACGCTGATCAAGGTCAACGAGATGCGTAGTGTGACCGAGGGTATGAGCTATACGGACGAGGATATCAACAATCTGAACCAGTACCAGTTCCACACGATGCACCACGAGTTCTCGCATATCCTGCATCAGACCAAGACCTATCCCGTATCGTTCGGTCAGGTTACGCCCAGCACCTACGACGGTCGTACCTGGCAGGATCGCGACTCCTGCGACAGCCATTCGCTTGGTTATGTCACCCAGTATGGTTCGTCGGCCATCTACGAGGACTTCGTCGAGACCCTTTCGTGCACCATCACCGACACCGACGACCGCTGGATGAATACCATCATCGAAGGCTGTATCAACGGAGGTGTGCGCAGCGGCGACAAGGAGGCTATCTATGCCCTTATCGATAGCCTTGAGATCGACGATTTCGATAATCCTGCCAAGCATTGGAACAATTTCACCCTCTTCCAGGAGCAGTACAGGAATAGCGAGACGGGCGAGAAGGAGAATACCCGTCTGATCCTCGATTCCCACCTGGCCGATAGCAAGTCCCACCTTCAGAATAATACTACCTCGTCGGATGAGTACAACAAATACAGCTGGACGTCCTACAAGACCTTCACTTCCTTCAAGGAGTTCATGGATTGGGTTCCCTACGACAGCGGCGATGGCGGGGCAGGTATCAACGCTATTCTCAAGAAGCTTGATATTGCCGGCAAGTGGTACACCGAGAACTATGGCATTCATCTTTTCACCATTCGTCGTGAGGTAGATGCACGCCAGAAGGCCATCAACGACTATATCAACAGCGATAAGTGTGTTATCTTTGATTATCAGTAATTGCTAAGAACCGCTATATGAAACATCAGAATATCTATCGGGCCCTATTGCCGGTTGCGGCATTGGCTTCCGTGTTCTCGGCTTGTACTTTTGAGCAGGAAGACTTCTTCGACGAGAGTGCTTCGCTGCGAATCCAGCATACCAATGAGAAGGTAAAGGATATCCTCTGCCAGGGTTCCGAACAAAATGGATGGCTTATCCAGTACTATGTGGCCGGTACCGAGGATTATGACTTTGAGGGATTCAATCTCTTCGGTCGCTTCTACAACAATGGCAAGGTTACCCTTTCGGGTGATCACCGTTTCCTCCGCAACGGCAAGGCCGGCAGCTATACCGAATGCTCAAGCTTCTACGAGATGCTTGCCGAAGAGGGCCCTGTCCTGTGCTTCGACACCTGGAACGATGTGCTTACGGTCTTCGTCGATCCTGTGAGCCCTTCTTCTGCTCCTGGAACGCTTGTGAGTGACGGTGAGGGTATGCATGGCGACGACCGCCTGGTGCTTTCCTCCTTCAACGAGAACGAACTCGTCTTCCGTGGCGAACGCTATACGGCTCCCATTCGCTTCATCCGTCTGGATCGTTCCCCCGAGGAGTATCTGGCAGCAACGAATTCTGCTAAGATGACATTTGCGGGTGGAAAAGTCGATGAATACAGTCTTTCGAATGGTTCTGTCACCAGATTCGTTTCCGGACTCTCGAAGGGTTATTTCGACTATGTTGATCGTCTGGATGATCCTCTTGACAAATCGGTCAAGTCGTGTGTCTTCACCCCCGAAGGTTTCCGCACCAGAGATCCTTTTGTGTTAGGGAATGACACGATTCAGGAATTCACACTTGATCTTGAGAACGAACGTCTTGTCTGCGGTAATGTGGTGATGTTGCCCTGTTGGGGACGTTATGTAAGGAAACAGGTCAATGCCAATGGCGCTGTTACCATTACTGCAGAAGGAGCATGCGATTCATTTGCTAATCTATACAATAAGTTGGTTTCAGACATAGCTACCCAGTTTACTACGCAGACCTTCTCTCGTCTTTCATTTGGACGTTCAGGTGAGACTGGAAGCAACCAACGAACGGGCTTGACATTCTATAGTGCGACAGCCAATCGTACATATATCACAGGCTTTGGTGGTTCCATTTCGTTCGACGACGCTACCAATGTTCTTACTATAGATGTGGATCCTAATGATCCTTCGAGCAATTTCAACGGTTACAATAACAAAGGAATCGGCTCTTCATTCACAGATATCGTGAATGCGCTTAATGGATCCTATTCAGTTACGGTGAACAATACATTTGGCCCCAAGACTGCTACATGTGTTAAGACAAACGATTCTTCATTCTATTTCCAAATTAATTTTTAACCAAATAAATAATTAGTTATGAACAAGATTTTTACTCTTTCTGCAGCCCTCATGGCTGTTTGTGGTATGTCGTTCGCAGGAAATCAGATTCATTTTCCAGCCGACATCAACGTATCTACACCAAGTGTTCAACGTCAGCAAGGCGTGAAAATTGACGTGAAGGAGAGCCAGCGCGTAGAACTGTCCAAGGTACTCGATTGTAAGGCACCTTCTAAGGTTATTAACAAATCTGATAAGTTTGCGTTCAAGAATGGTCGTCTGCAAGGAACTGGTAAATATGCAGCATTTTATCAGCCCGTCGGCTTCTTGAAGACTGGCATTTGGTATAAACAAGAAACTCAGGAGTTCGGATACAATTATAGTTCATCTATTATTTTGGGCCAGACTTTTACATCCTATTTTGAGCCTACAACCAATGGCCTTTGGTCCATTGAAGATATTGATCTCGATCAATATTCCTTTGTAGATAGTGATAATAATTTTACGCTCAAATCTTTCAGTGTGCCTGCCCTTTGGACATGTCCCGTTTTAACTACGGGAAAGGCCTCCTATACTTACGGAGATGCCGGTCTTGCTTCTGGACAAAGAATGGTCTATCCTGAAAGTTCTGTTTTCTATGCTAGTAACGGCCAGAATTTACCCGTGGGTGCTTATGACTTTTGGTGTGGTGGTAGTTTTTATATTGGTTATAAAAATACTCCTGCTTATGGCTCATATAATGAGCCTGACGCTATCTGGGATATTGACGAGACCACTGGCGATACGACTTTCTGTCAGTTAAACTCTAATACACTTATTATTGATTTAGGTCATATTCCTGGCTTCGTAGCAGAGAATCTTCATCTTTCTGGTAGGACTTATGAACAGGAAGCTCCCCTTATGAATGGTGCGACTCTTTCGTTTGCTCTTATTGACTATGATGAGAATGGAGTTGATGAAACAGTGGTTTACCAGGGCACTGTGACAGCTGACGATTTTATTATGGATGAAGATGAGTGGTGGACTGCAGTTGCAAGCTTCACAGAGGAGGATGAAGATGGTTTCGAAACCAGTATTTCTCCTGTCATCCGCCATTCTGCACAGCTTATAATCAGTGGTTTCTATCAGGATGGCGTTGACTTTGCTATTCCTATGATGTATAGTGCAAATGAAAAGGGTGAGACAGACTTCCCAACCCATGCATATTATGATCTTATTGTCAATGGAGAACAATATCTTGATCAAGATGGAGACCCCATTTTCACTAGCGATGTATATACCGATGCTGTTGTAAACTTGTATGGTCACTTTACGTTCATTGGCGGTACGGAAGGAGAAAAGACCATGGAAGGCTGGATTGACGATACATCTGTTTATGAGACGGCTGAAGATGGTACAAAGTATACTTTAGCCTATTCTGATACTGGTGAAGATGGCAAAATGTATTATGATTTCGATTACATGTCCACTTTTGGCATCGACTATATTACAGCCGACTTTGATGAGGAAAAAATCCTAGATTTTGAGGCCGACAGTACTTATTATGGACAATATGGTATTTACAGACTTTTCTTGGCTGTTTCTGACAAGCTTGAACCGGGTGAGACCACGAGTGTTAAGGTCTATTCAAATAATGAAGACTATATGACTATTAACATTACCAATCGAATCGGTGCTGGTATCAACAATGTTGCCAAGGATGCTGAGAAGGAGGACAACGAGGTTTACAACCTCCAGGGCGTGAAGGTCAGCAAGTCAGATGCTGAGCTCCCAGCTGGCATCTATGTGAAGAACGGCAAGAAGTTCGTGAAGTAAGTCACCACTTTTTCCTATCTAATAATCAGGCCGATTCCTTCGGGAATCGGTCTTTTTATTGTTTTATACTTCTCTAAAATCATGCATCTTCGACCGTTTTTTCATATTTCATGGCTATTTTTCTCTCCTTTTTGCTTTTTATTGGAAAAAAAAGCGTATATTTGCACCATTCTTTTGAGTACTATCCAACAATTTAGAAAAAAGAGTTATGGAAACGACAATATCAATGAACACAGTGCTTAATATTCTGCACTCGATGTCTCTCTCAACGAGCAACAAGCGCTGGCTCGCTGAGCACCTCTTTGATGAGGTGAGGACCGAGGAAAATGCAGAAAGCCTCAAGAATTCATCCTGGCCGAAAATCCGTCGCGAGGATATGCACGTTGCCCCAGAGGTGGCAGATCTTGTGAAAGGGTTCGAACTTCCGGATGATGTTGATGAGGAAAGCTTGAAGCTGGATTATCTGTTGACTCAATCATAAAGAGAACGAGCATCGTCACTTATTGGAAAACGTTTTAAAGTATTCTATACAAATCTATGAAGAAACTATTCACTTTGCTGGCAGCCTCTATGCTTGCCATGACGTCGGTTTCGGCAGAGGATTATACCCCCTGGGGCTATTATATGGGCAACTTGGAAGAGGATAACCTCGGATTTATCGGAGCGGGCGTAGCCACCCTTCGTGTCGCCATCTTTGTGCCAGGCGATGGCATCCTGGCAGGTGGAACTCTTGCTGGAGCTAACGTTCCGGTGGGCGATGCATCGGCTGTAACGGCCCTTAGCGCCTGGGTTACACCCAAACTCTCCTCCAACGAAAACTATGCCCAACAGGTCGAGCTGACCAATTATGCCGACGGGTTCAATCAGGCTATTTTTGCAGAGCCCTACACCGTAACCGAATCGGGCTGCTACGTTGGCTACACCATTACGGTCAATACTGACCTTGGGACACCTGGCAGCAATTATCCTGTCTACTTTGACGATTCCGCCCTCACGCCAAATAGTTTCTGGGTCTGGATCGGCTCACAATACGGTTGGCAGGACATCGGCACCCAATATGGTCGGTCGTGCCTGCAGGCGCTGTTCAAGGATCTCAATTTGCCCGAGGCAAATGCTTACTTCGGAACAATCCGCAATGCTGTTACTGCGGTTAATTCGGAGACCGAATGGCCGGTCACGATTTATTCGGAAGCTTCGGAGGCCGTCGAGAACATCGAATATACGATTGACGTGAATGGTGTCAAGGAAACCCGCACGGCAGATGTTTCCATCGAATCGGGCTTCAACAGGTCGGGCGAAATCAAGGTCAAGATAGCTTCGCCTGCCGAAATTGGCGTTTATAACGTCACGCTTGCCATCACGAAGGTCAATGGAAAGGACAATGCGAATGCCGACCAGACGTCCGTCACATCCTTCAAGAACCTGTCCCGCATCGTGCAGCGCAACACGCTCGTCGAGGAATTCACGGGCACGGGTTGCCCCTGGTGTCCGCGTGGTATGCAGGGCATGGCCAATCTGCGTGCCGAGTTCGGTGACCGCTTTATCGGCCTTGCTTTCCATTCATATAATAGTTCCGACCCGATGTATCCCAACTACTACATCTCGGCTTCCAGGCTCGGCATCTCGGGTGCTCCCGGCTGCACCATGGATCGCAAGGAGGTGATGGATCCCTACTATGGGACACAGCAGAACAGCCGCTATGTCCTTCAGGACTTCGAGGATTATTGTTCGGTGCCTGCCGACGTCGATCTGACCATCCAGTCGGCATGGACAGACGAGAGCAAGGAGTCGGTGAAGGTTGACATCAACGTGGAGGCTCTTGCTCCAGGCGATTACGACGTGGTGTATGCCCTCGTTGCCGATAGTCTCACGGGAACGTCAAGTGCTTGGCGCCAGGCCAATAACTACGCTGGATACGCTGCCTCGAACGTCGGTGATGCCGATCTTGCCAAGTTCTGCCGTGGCGGCGAGTACGGCTCGAGCTACTTCTATTGGAACTTTGACGATGTGGTGATCTCCAGCTCGTACAATAGCCGTGGAGTGAACCGCGCCACCCGAATTGGTAGCCTTTCTACCGGTGAGAGTGCAACGGGAACCTATACCCTCGCATTGCCCACCAAGGCTGCCCTTCGTGAGGCTGTCGATGCCAGCATTGACAAGGTCTATGCCGTCGCTTTCATCCTGAATTCCGATGGCACCGTTGCCCAGGCCGTCAAGACGCTCGTCCCGGCGTCCGATCCGTCGCAGGGCATCGAGCAGGTTGCCGTGGACGAAAGCCGCTCTCTCGCTCCATCCTACGACCTCCAGGGCCGTCCGCTTCAAGCTCCTCGCCGTGGTCAGCTCTTCATCCGCGATGGTCGGAAGATGATGCTGCGATAAGGAATCGATATTGCTATAGAAAGAATGGGAATCGGGATGACTCTTGATTCCCATTTTCTATCGAATTTTCATGCAATCTCAATAAATATGCTTGTTTTTATAACTTTTTTGGGAAAATAGTTCCGAATACCATTTTTTATTCTTATCTTTGCACACGAAAAAAATAAAAGGAGAATTTGAATATGGCTACGACACAACTGAATGCAGCGCAATTGAATGTGCTGAGTCTCATGTCTTATATCGACACCGAACAAGAGCAAAAGGAGCTCCAGGACATCCTCCTCGAGTTCTATCGAAAGAAAACCGATAGGCTTTTGTTGCAGTTCCAGCAGGAACACAATATTACTCAGCAAACTTTGGATGATTGGTCGAATCAACACGAAAGGACTCCATACGACCGATGAAGATAGTTCTTGATACCAATTGTCTCGTCAATGTCATCATGCCGGGCTCGTTCAACAACGATGTCTGGGTGGCTTTTCGTGCCAACAAATACGAGCTATGTGTTTCTAATGAGATACTATTTGAGTATCATGAGATTTTAGCTAAACGATACAACAATCTTATCGCAAACACAGTATTGAAAGAACTGATAGAGTCACCCAATACCGTGAAGGTTAATCCTGTATATCGTTTTAATCTCATCACAGCCGATCCTGATGACAATAAGTTTGTGGATTGTGCCATCACGGCAGGAGCTACTTACATCGTAAGCAACGATCATCATTTTAAGGAACTCGAACATTATGATTTCCCAAAAGTCGATGTAAGGAATCTTACAGAGTTTCTCACTATCGTACGATCTCTATAAAAGAATTAGCCCCCGAAAGCGCTTGTCTGACTTTCGGGGGCATTTGTTATTTGTGTGATATCTGATTTTCTTTTGCAATTCGCTGCAGGGTGGGGGCGGCGTAGAGGAACTTGCGGAGCACGGGGCTCTCGGTCTGCAGGATGTTGTCCTTGTTGCCCTGCCAGTTCACCACGCCGTCGGCAAGGAAGGTGATGTGGTTGCCGATGCCGAGCACGGAATTCATGTCGTGGGTGTTGACCACGGTAGTGATGTTGTACTCGCGGGTGATGTCGTCGATGAGCTGGTCGATGAGGATGGAGGTCTGCGGGTCGAGGCCCGAGTTGGGTTCGTCGCAGAAGAGGTAGCGCGGGTTGAGCGAGATGGCACGGGCGATGGCGACGCGCTTCTGCATGCCGCCCGACAGCTCGGAGGGCATCTTCTTGTGCGCGCCCTTCAGGTTGACACGGTCGAGGCAGAAGTCCACGCGTTCGCGAATCTGGGCGTCGGTCTTTTCGCTGAACATGCGGAGGGGAAAGGCAACGTTCTCCTCGACCGACATCGAATCGAAGAGGGCAGAGCCCTGGAACAGCACGCCGATCTCCTTGCGAATCTCCTTCATCTCCTTGTCCTTCAGTTTCGTGATGTCGCGCCCGTCGTAGAGGATTTCCCCCTGCTCGGGCTTGTGGAGGCCGATGAGGCATTTGAGCAGCACGGTCTTGCCCGAACCGGATTGCCCGATGATGAGGTTGTTGACGCCCGGCTCGAAGGTGCAGTCGATGCCCTTGAGCACCGCTTGTTCGCCGAACGACTTATGTAGGTTATGTACTTCAATCATGATTGCGATTTTTGCGGTGCAAATATAGTGATTTTTTTGATAAGTAAGTTGATAATCCCCGACAATTAACAATTATTGATTGCAGATTTTGGTTATTTCGGAAATTTTGCGTATCTTTGCGCCGCAATTTCCGTTGCTGCGGTCAAGTCAACATAGCTAATTCTCAATTATCAATTGTTATTTGTTAATTGTTCATTGTTAATTGTAAATAATGTTTGACAATCTATCGGAGCGTCTTGAGCGCTCGTTCAAAATCCTCAAGGGTGAAGGCAAGATCACCGAAATCAATGTTGCAGAAACACTCAAGGACGTGCGTCGTGCGCTGCTCGATGCCGACGTAAACTATAAGGTCGCCAAGAACTTTACCGACGAGGTGAAGAAGAAGGCCCTGGGCATGGATGTGCTGACAGCCGTGAAGCCCGGCCAGCTGATGGTCAAGATTGTTCACGACGAGCTGGCACAGCTGATGGGCGGCGAGGCCGTCGATCTGAATCTGAAGGCCAATCCCACCATCATCCTGATGGCAGGTCTGCAGGGTTCGGGTAAGACCACCCACACCGGCAAGCTGGCGCTGATGCTGAAGACCAAGAAGGGCAAGCGTCCGCTGCTGGCTGCCTGCGACGTCTATCGTCCCGCTGCCATCGACCAGCTGGAGGTTGTGGCCGGCCAGGTGGGTGTGCCCGTCTATACCAATCGTGAGTCGAAGGACCCTGTCCGTATCGCCAAGGATGCCATTGCACAGGCCAAGCGCGACGGCAACGACGTGGTCATCATCGATACCGCCGGTCGTCTGGCTGTCGATGAGCAGATGATGCGCGAAATCAAGAACATCAAGGATGCCGTCGAACCCCACGAGATCCTCTTCGTGGTCGATGCGATGACGGGCCAGGATGCCGTCAACACGGCCAAGGAGTTCAACGACCGCCTCAACTTCACGGGCGTGATCCTCACCAAGCTCGATGGCGATACGCGCGGCGGTGCTGCCCTTTCGATTCGTACCGTGGTGCAGAAGCCCATCAAGTTCATCGGTACGGGCGAGAAGATGGAGGCCCTCGACGTGTTCTATCCCGAACGTATGGCTGGCCGTATCCTCGGCATGGGCGACGTGGTTTCGCTCGTCGAACGTGCCCAGCAGCAGTTTGACGAAGAGGAGGCCAAGAAGCTGCAGAAGAAGATTGCGAAGAACAAGTTCGACTTCAACGACTTCTTCGAGCAGATCCAGCAGATCAAGAAGATGGGCAACATCAAGGACCTTGCTTCGATGATCCCCGGCGTGGGCAAGGCCATCAAGGACGTGGATATCGACAACAACTCGTTCAAGAGCGTCGAGGCCATCATCCAGTCGATGACACCCTTCGAGCGCGAACATCCCGAGGTGCTGAACCAGAGCCGCAAGATGCGCATCGCCAAGGGTTCGGGCACCAACATCCAGGAGGTGAACCGCCTGGTGAAGCAGTTCGACGACATGCGCAAGGTGATGAAGAAGATGAACGACCTGAAGGGCAATCCGCGCGCCATGATGCAGATGCAGCAGATGGCTGCCAAGATGCGCGGTGGCGGCGGCTTCGGAGGAAGGTAAATCGCCTTGAAAAAAGAAAGAGGGTTGGTTCCTGGTGGAATCAATCCTTTTTTGGTGAAATAACTCAACTTTCGTATTTGTGAAAGTTGATGATTCTAAGGGATTCTAAGGGATTTTAAGGGACGTATGTTTCTTGGGTCCCAATCTCTACAGGCAAAGGTAACGTCCCCAAATATCCCTTAATATCCCCAAATATCCCTTATTATCCACCAAGTTGAGCAAATGCGAAACTTGGTGAAATAACACTCTATGGGCCGTGAAAGTGCTTCCTCGCGTGGAGGAAAGTTTGTCGGGTGTGCGGGAAGTCTCGCCTCGCCGTGGGGCTTGTACTGCATGGGCCCGAGGAGTGCAGCCTTCGAGCGGGATTGCACCAAATGGGCGCAGGTAGTGCAGCCTCGCCGTGAGATTGCACCAGTTCGTGGCAAGTAGTGCAGCCGAGCGGTGAGATTGCACCGGTTGCCAGCAAGTGATGATTGGGGGCAAAATGGATTTTTTCGATTCTGCGAACCGTTTCGGTCGTTTCCAGGAGCGGATGACTTGTTACGGCCGTCAGCGTGTCTTGCCTCGAGGAGCGGAAGTATCGTATCGGCCGTCAGCGTGCTTGGGGCTTCCTGGAAAAGACTCTTCTGCGGTCGCGGTCGAATTGGTCGCGGTCGAATTGGTCAAATTGGGGTGTGCAGGTAGGGGAGAGAGGAAGAAAGAGCTATAGATATATATTTAAAGAATAATTTTTTAAATATATTCTTCTCTATATGTGTCTCTCTGTGTGTGTCTGTGTGTGTGAAATTTGAATTCGACCGCGACCGTTTCGACCGCGCGACCGCATGCGTTTTGCTAAGTAACTATGAATCAGCCTAATGGAAAGTGCAGCCCATGGCAAAAGACATCTGTTCGGCCTCAAAACCATTGCCTTTTGTGTAAATTCCCAGATAGGGAGATACTCTTTTTTGACGGAAAAGCACGAATTTGTAGCCGAAATTCTCGTAGATGCGCGCCGTGCCCTTGTATTTGATGGGTCTTTTGCCGTTCAGATACGATCCAATTTGCACGTGGATGACAAACGGCCCGAACCATCGGTCGTATTTGATTCCCGCTCCGACATAATTTTTTCGATTGGTTCGGTCGGGATTATCGTTATGATAGAAGTCAAAACCCACGCCAATGCCGTCGTTGGGGTCGATTTTATACATTGCATCTGCCATAATCGTCAGTTGAACGGCCGAATTCGGGTCTTCGAAGAACACTTTGCCGTACCCTGCCATCACGCTGCCGTAGAGGTGCGGACGGAACCTCCGCCCGTCCTTTTCGACGAGGGCTTCCTCGGGTCGGCATCGCTGTATCTCCTTCAAGGCCTTGTGTCGGTAGCGCACGCTGAGCGAAAAGTTGTTGATGCCCGTGTTGTAGTTCGTGAGGCCGCTGTTGCTGAGGTGCGTAAACTGGGGGCCGAAGTCGATTTCGCCGCCCTTGACCTCATAGCCGAAGAACCAGCCGAACCCGACAAAGAACTGCCAGGGCTTGGCCAGCGTCACCCAGCTGGGGACTTCATAGACGGGGTCGAAGACGTAGGCAAGCCCGAACTCGTGGTTGAAGGTGCCGCGCCATCGGCCGCTTGTCCAGCAGTACTGGTGAAGCGTGAGGCCCACAGTGGCAATCTGTCCGAAGTCCGCCGTCTTGGTGGAGGGGAAGATGGGTTCGCGGCCGCGAATCTTCAGATGGCTGTAATCCAGCCATTGGAAATAGGCGCCGATTGTGGGGTAGTAGTAGCCCTTGGGTGCTGCCCCGTAGTCCTTCGACGTGAACTGATGGCCGAGATACAGCTGCCACATCTGGCTGAACTTCTGCGTGAACTCCGAGTTCTTGACCGAACGCCATTCCGTGGCCCCGAAAGGCGAGCCGGCGCCGTAGCCGATTCCCCATTCGTTGATCAAAGGCTCCCGCTTGGACTCTTTTCGAAGCTGCGAACAGGCATCCCCTTCTGCCATCAGCAGAACAAGTGCCAGGACTAAGGTTCGAAGGAGGAGCGTCGTCGGACGAAGGAGGAGGAGTTTGTGCCGTTTCATATTGCAAAGATAATTTGTATCGGACAAAAAACGCCATTTCTGCAGAAAAATCGGGGAGAAAGTCTTTTATTGACTTCGAAATTTGGCCAATTGAATAATTTGCATTACATTTGCAAACCTAAATTCAGACAAATATGACATTGATAGATGGAAAGGCTACTGCTGCGGCCATTAAGCAAGAGATAGCAGCAGAAGTCCAGCAGATGCTGGCCGAAGGCAAACGTGCACCCCATCTGGCTGCTGTCCTGGTGGGCCATGACGGCGGTTCGGAGACCTATGTGGCAGCCAAGGTGAAGGCTTGTGCCGAGTGTGGATTTACTTCTTCGCTGATTCGTTTCGAGAGTGATGTCACCGAGGAGGAGCTCCTGGCCAAGGTGGACGAGCTGAACAGGAATCCCGAAATCGACGGCTTCATCGTGCAGCTTCCTTTGCCGAAGCACATCGACAGCCAGAAGATCATCGAGGCCATCGACTACCGCAAGGACGTGGACGGCTTCCATCCGGTCAACGTGGGACGTCTTTCCATCGGTCTTCCCTGCTTCGTGAGCGCTACGCCGATGGGCATCATGGATTTGCTCGAGCGCTATAACGTCCCCACCAAGGGCAAGCATTGCGTCGTGCTCGGCCGTTCGAACATCGTGGGCAAGCCCGTGGCTTCGCTGATGATGCAGAAGGCCTATCCCGGCAACTCGACGGTGACCGTCTGCCACAGCGCTTCGGAGAACCTCAAGGAGATCTGTGCCTCGGCCGACATCCTCATTGCCGCCATCGGCCAGCCGGAGTTCGTCACTGCCGACATGGTGAAGGAGGGCGCCACGGTCATCGATGTGGGCACCACTCGCGTACCCGATGCCACCAAGAAGTCGGGCTTCAAGCTCAAGGGTGACGTCAAGTTCGACGAAGTGGCTCCCAAGTGCGCCTTCATCACGCCCGTTCCCGGCGGCGTTGGCCCCATGACCATCTGCTCGCTGATGAAGAATACGCTCAAGGCGGGGAAGGGAGTGAACTGGTAAACCAAACAAGGTGGTGACTAAGCAGTCACCACCTTGTTCATTCTTACGTCCCACTCGTCGCAGGGAACCATCCGTTGCAGTTGGCAGGTGAAGCAGACGCCCCACTTCGGACAATCCAATGCGGGCAGCAGCTTGTCGTAGTAGCCCTTGCCGCGCCCCATGCGATGCCCCTTTCGGCTGAAGGCGCGCCCCGGGATGATGGCAAGGTCGATTGCCTTGGGGTCGGTCAGCTCCTCGCAGGCTTCGGTGGGTTCCTCGATGTGGAATCTGCCTTGCGTCGTGGTTTGCTGCGGGTCGTACTTCCGGAGCCTTAGCGTATCGCCATCGACAACCGGCAGGATGACCTTTTTGCCCGAACCCATTGCATCGTCGATGAGCAGCTGGAGGCTCACCTCGTCGGGCAGGGCAGCATAGAGCAGCACGGTCGTGGCCTCCTGCCATTCTGCCGAGCCGATGACCTGCAGACAGACATAGAGTGACTGGGTGTCGCGTTCGGCGGCGCTCAGTTTCTTTATTTCCTCTTTGATCTGTTTGCGCAGTTCGTCCTTGGTCATTGTTCCGATGGTTCTATCCTATGATGATGGTTTTGGCCAGATAGGCAACGTAGATGGCCGTGAGCGCCACACCTTCCCAACGTTCGAGCAAATGCTTCGAACGAAGGAACAGCCAGAGCAGAACGCCCAGGAAGACCATCAGCGCATAGTCAAAGGCAAAGCCGATGTTGGTGCCCGTGATGGGCATGATGATGGACGATACGCCGATGACGCAAAGGATATTGAAGGAGCCGGAGCCGATGATGTTGCCGATGGCCATGTCGGTCTTGCCCTTGATGGCAGCCATCACGCTCGAGAAGAGCTCGGGCAGCGAGGTGCCGATGGCCACGATGGTCAGACCGATGATGCGGTCGGTTACCCCTAGGAGACGGGCGATGTTCGAAGCCCCTTCGACCAGAATGTTGGCGCCAAAGACCATGGCCAGGAACGAGACGATGACCAGCAGGATGGCTTTCCAGAGCGCCATGGGTTCGGCTGCGGATTTCTCTTCGAGCCGTTCGGCGGCAAGCTTTTCCTCCAGCTTGCTGGCTTTGCGCGAAAGGCGCACCTGGTAGGTCACAAAACAGATGAGCATGATGACGGCGATGACGCCCGCCACTCGTCCGATCGACCCCGTCATGGCAATGGCCACAAAGAGGACGAAGGCAAGGAGCATGAACGGTAGGTCGATCTTGAGCGTTATCTTTTGTGCCGGAATCACATGCACCATAGCCGTGACGCCCAGGATTAATGCGATGTTCGAGATGTTGGAACCCACCACATTACCGATGGCAATGCCCGAGTTGCCCATCAGGGCCGATTGGGCCGAAACCAGCAGTTCCGGCATCGAAGTGCCGAAGCCTACCACGGTGAGACCGATGACCATCTCGCTGAGCTTGGCACGCTTGGCTATGGCCACCGAACCATCGACGAGATAATCGCCTCCCTTGACGAGGAGCGCCAATCCCAGAAGGATATATACGATGTCTAAGATCATTCTAACTTACTAAGTCCCTTATTGTCACTTCAATATGCCATCGCGGCGCATCAAGGCCTTGATGTCGGGATCGGCTCCCTTGAACTGTCGGTAGAGCTCGGCAGGATCTACGGTGTCGCCACTTTCGAGCAGGTGGCGGAAGCGCTTGGCTGTATCGGGATTGAACAGGCCTTCCTTCTGGAAGACGGCAAAGGCATCGGCGTCGAGCATCTCGGCCCACTTGTAGCCGTAGTAGCCGGCAGCATAGCCTCCGCTGAAGATGTGGGTGAACGAGGTGGCCATCATCGAACCATCGACACGGGGCAGCACCTGGGTGGGAGCCATGGCATCGGCCTCGAACTGCTCGATGTTCTGGAGCTGCGGGAAACGTGCCGTAATCTCGTTGCTGCTGCTTCCCGTATTGCCTTTGCCCAAGGTGTGGAACTGCATGTCGAGCATGCCGAACGAAAGCTGGCGCACGCAGGCATAGGCGGCCTGGAAGTTCGAGGCATCCTGGATGCGGTTGATGAGGTCCTGCGGAATCTTTTCGCCCGTCTGGTAGTCGGCAGCGAAGGTGTCGAGGAACTCCTTTTCGCGCATGAAGTTCTCGTTGAACTGCGAAGGCAGCTCCACGAAGTCGTGAGCCACGTTGGTGCCGCTCTGTCCCTTGTAGGTGCACTTGGTGAGCAGGCCGTGGAGCGAATGTCCGAACTCATGCAGGAAGGTGGTGCACTCGTCGTAGGTCAGCAGGGCGGGCACGTAGGTCGAGTCGCCGGGTTGGCCGATGGGCTTGCTGAACGACATGACAATCTGGATGTGCGGACGGCTGTCCGTTCCGTCCTTTTCGCGCCATTGTCCCTTGAATTCGGTCATCCAGGCACCCGGGCGCTTCACCTCGCGTGGGAAGAAGTCGGTGTAGAGCAGGCCCAGGTAGGTGGAGTCGGCATCGAGCACCTCGAAGCACTCGGCAGCCTCGTTATAGACGGGCACGTCAATCTTGTGGAAGGTGACGCCATAGAGGCGCTCGGCCAATCCGAAGACACCCTTCTTGACCTTTTCGAGCGAGAGATAGGGCTTCACCTGGGCATCGCTGACGTTGTACTTCTGGGCCTTGAGCTTCTCGCTGTAGTAGCTGAAGTCCCAGGGCATCAGGTTCTTCACACCATCCTTGGCAGCCAGGGCAGCCACCTCCTTGACATCGTTCAGCGCAGGCTGCTTGTAGGCCTTGAGCAGCTGGTTGAGCAGGCTGTTGACGGCATTGGGCGTATGCGCCATGGTGTTGGTGAGGCGCAGGTCGGCAAAGGTCTCGTAACCCAGCAGGTCGGCCTTCTCCTGTCGCAGTGTGGCAATCTTGCGGATGTTCTCGGTGTTGTCGAATTCACCGCCCACGCAGCGTGCGTTGTAGGCCTTGTAGAGCATCTCGCGCAGGTCGCGGCGGCTCGAATAGGTCATGAACGGGCGGTAGTCGGTGGCCAGAAGTCCGATCTCGTAGTTCTTCTGCTTGAGAGCCTCGGTCACGAAGCCGGGCAGGCCTGCCAGGTCGGTCTCGGGGTTGAGCTGGTACTTCCACGAACCCGTGGCCTTCTGCACGTTCTGTCCGAAGACAAGGGTAAGGCTGTCGAGCTCGGCGCTTACCTCGCGCCAGCGCTCACGCTTTTCGCCCTGGAGGGTGGCACCGCTGCGCACATAGCTTTCGTAGGTGTCCTTCAGCAGACGGTATTGCTCGGTGGTGAGCGAAGTGGCCTTGGGGTCAGAGTTGGCGTTCCACACCTGCTGGATGCGCTCGAACAGCTTCTCGTTGAGGCTGATGTCGAGGCTGTGCTGGCTCATCATCGGCTGGAGTTCCTCGCCGAGGGCAAGCATCTCGTCGGTGCCGTCGCACTCGTGCAGGTTGTAGAAGATGCCAGCTACGCGGTTCAGGAGGCCGCCGCTGTAGTCGAGGGCAGCAATCGTATTTTCGAAGGTCGGCGCTTCGGGGTTGTTGACGATGGCGTCAATCTCCTTGTTGTGCTCCTGGATGCCAGCTTCGAATGCCGGCTTGTAGTGCTCGGTCTTGAGCTTGTCGAAGGGGAATGCACCGTGGGGAAGGGTGGATTCGACGAGAAATGGATTTTCCATATCTTTGTTTGCGTTACGGTCCGTGCAACTGGCCAAAGTGAATGCTGTAACGGCCATTGCGCAAAGGATTGTTGAGGTTTTCATTCGAATTCTAAAGGGTTAGGAAAGGTTACTTCCTTTATTTGGATAATTCAGTTACAAGTTCGTCAGCCTTCACCTTCACTTGTTCGCCGGTGACCATGTTCTTGAGCGACACTTCGCCCGAAGCCACTTCGTCCGAACCTACGATGACCACATAGGGTATCTGCTTGGCATTGGCATAGGTCATCTGCTTCTTCATCTTGGCGCGTGCCTCGGGATAGACTTCGGCGCGGATGCCGGCCTTGCGCAGGGAGGCCAGGAGGGGCAGGCAGAAGTCCTGTTCGGCTTCGCCAAAGGTGACGAAGAGCACCTGTGTCGATTGCAGGGCATCGGTGGGGTAGAGGTTGAGCTGGTTGAGCACGTCGTAGATGCGATCGGCACCGAACGAGATGCCCACACCCGACATGCCGGGCATACCGAAGACGCCCGTGAGGTTGTCGTAGCGGCCGCCGCCTGTGATGGAACCCATCTCGACGTCGAGGGCCTTCACCTCGAAGATGGCGCCGGTGTAGTAGTTGAGGCCTCGAGCCAGCGTGAGGTCGATGTCGAGCTGGCAATCGGTGCCGCCCAGCTTCTCGACCTTGTTCAGGATATATTCGAGCTCTTCGACGCCCTTGACGCCCACCTCCGAAGCAGCCAGTGTCTCCTTGATGACGGCGAGCTTCTGGCGGTTTTCGCCTTCGAGCTTGATGATAGGCTGCAGCTTGGCAATCTGCTCCTCGCCAAGGCCCTTTTCGCGCAATTCGGCATTCACGTTGTCGAGGCCGATCTTGTCGAGCTTGTCGATGGCTACGGTGATGTCAACCAGCAGTTCGGGCGCACCGATGACGTCGGCGATGCCGGCCAGGATCTTGCGGTTGTTCATCTTGATGGCCACGCGGATGCCAAAGCGGCGGAACACCTCGTCGATGATCTGGATGAGCTCCACCTCGTTGAGCAGCGAGTCGGAACCCACCACGTCGGCGTCACACTGGAAGAACTCGCGGTAGCGGCCCTTCTGCGGGCGATCGGCGCGCCATACGGGCTGTATCTGGTAGCGCTTGAAGGGGAATGCCAGTTCGTTCTGATGCATCACCACAAAGCGGGCAAAGGGTACGGTGAGGTCGTAGCGCAGGCCTTTTTCGCAGATGCGTGCAGCCAGCTTGGCCGTACCGCCGTCCTGCAGTTCTTCGGGCTTGACATCAGCCAGGAAGTTGCCTGAATCGAGAATCTTGAAGAGCAGCTTGTCGCCTTCCTCTCCGTACTTGCCCATCAGCGTCGAAAGGTTCTCCATCGATGGAGTCTCGATCTGCTGGTAGCCGTAGAGGCCATAGACGTCGCGGATGGTGTTGAAGATGTAGTTTCGCTTGGCCATCTCGACGGGCGAGAAGTCGCGTGTCCCCTTGGGGATACTTGGTTTCACTTGTGCCATATTTCCTTTTTTAGTTATTCGGAGTTCTCGGAGTATTCGGAGTACTCGGAGTACTCGGATTATTCGGAGTGTTCCGATTTCTTTGTTTGCTTGTTCAGTTTTTGCTTTTTATTTCTAATTTTAGCGCGCAAATATACAAAATTTTTGTCTTTTTTCGGCAGATTTGCGTGTTTTTTTTCGAAAATGCAACCATTTTAAATAATAATATGTATCTTTGCAACTCCAAAATTCTTTTTTATGAGCGTATCAGAGATTTTGCGTTGTGCCAAAGAGACGTTATTCTCGTTCGAGGTGTTGCCCCCGTTGCGTGGCAAGAGCCTGGAACAGATCTACGAAACCATCGATCGTCTGATGGCTTTCAATCCTGCATTCATCGAGGTGACGACCCATCGCAGCGACTACGTCTATAAGGAGGTGGCCCCTGGGCAGTACTGCCGTATCGAGGAGCGTCTTCGCCCGGGCACGGTGCCCATCAGCTATGCCATCAAGCAGCGCTATGGCGTGCCCGTTGTGCCCCACGTCATCTGTTCGGGCTATTCGCAGCAGGACACCGAAAACGAACTGCTCGACCTTGCTTTCCTCGGAATGCACGACCTGCTGGTGCTGCGCGGCGACAAGTCGAAGCAGGACAGCCGTTTCATTCCCAAGGAGGGAGGACTGCAATATGCCAGCGAACTCTGCGAGCAGATCAACGAGTTCAACAAGGGCAACCTCCTCTATGGCGGCCGGCACGAGCTGACGCGCGAGACTCCGTTCACCTTTGGTGTGGCAGGCTATCCCGAGAAGCACGAGGAGGCTATGAGCCCGGCTGCCGACCTGCGTGCCCTGAAGCGCAAGGTCGATCTGGGCGCTGGCTATGTCTCGACGCAGATGTTCTTCGATAATAAGAAGTATTTCGACTTCGTGAAGCGTTGTCGCGAGATAGGCATCAATGTGCCGATAGTCCCCGGCTTGAAACCCCTCACCACCCTCAACCAGCGGGCCATGCTGCCACGTACCTTCCACATCGATTTCCCCGAAAAGCTGGTTCGGATGCTCGAGAAATGCCAGACAAACGACGACGTGAAGGAAGTGGGCGTGGAGTGGATGATACGCCAGTGTCGTGAACTGAAGGACCGTGAGGTGCCTTGCCTCCACTTCTATTCGATGAATGCCGCCAACCAGATCGTGAAGATCATGTCTGCCCTTTGAGCGGGCTTGCGTTCCTCTGTTCGTCCAATCTCCCATTTCCCGATTACATGACATTACGAGAGGCTTTTAGCCAACGAATCCTTCTTCTGGATGGTGCCATGGGTTCGCTGCTGATGAAGGGCAACAACGACCACCTTTCGCTCACCGATCCCCAGGCAATCCTCGATATACATCGGCGCTACATTGCAGCCGGTGCGGATGTCATTACGACCAATACCTTCTCCTCGCAGCGCATCTCGCAGCACGACTATCATCTTGAAGGACAGATAGTCGCCATGAATCGTGCCGCCGTACGACTGGCGCGACAGGCTGCCTCCGAAGTGCCCGACCGGCAGGTCTTTGTGCTGGGCGATGTCGGCCCCACCAGCAAAATGCTCTCGATGAGCGAGGATGCCGATGACCCCGCGGCACGTTCCATCACCTTCGACCAGCTCGAGGCGGCTTACCTCGAACAGATACAGGTGCTCGTCGAGGAGGGCGTCGATGGCATCCTCATCGAAACCATTTTCGACACACTCAACGCCAAGGCTGCCCTCAGCGCCTGCCTCAAGGCCGGTGCTCCCGAGATACTGCTGAGCATGACGGTGAGCGATGCGAGCGGACGAACCCTGAGCGGACAGACGGTAGAAGCCTTCGTCACGTCGGTGATGCATGCCCGGCCGCTCTGCGTCGGCTTGAACTGCGGATTGGGTGCCGATGGTATGCTGCCCTATCTGCGTCGGATGTCGGCATTTGCCCCGACCTATGTGAGCTGCCATCCCAATGCGGGACTTCCCAATGCATTCGGCACCTACGAGGATACGCCCGAGGACATGGTGCGTCAGATGTCACCCTATCTGGAGGAACACCTGGTCAATATGATTGGAGGATGCTGCGGCACCACACCCGCACACATTGCTGCCATGCGCAGGATGCTGGACAGCCTGCCGGCCTCGTATGCCAGACGTGTTCCTGCGTCGCGGGACGGCGTGCAACCCTTGCGGCTCTCGGGCCTGTCTTTGCTCGAAGCCGATTCGAGGACATTTGTCAAGGTGGGCGAGCGCTGCAATGTGGCAGGCAGCCGGAAGTTCCTGCGGCTCATCGGCGAGAAACACTACGACGAGGCGCTCGACATTGCCCGCAAGCAGGTGGAGGACGGAGCCATGGTCATCGATGTCAATATGGACGATGGCCTGCTCGATGCCAGGCAGGAAGTGCAGACCTTTCTCAATCTGCTGGCATCCGATCCGTCCATTAGCCGTGTGCCCATCATGATTGACAGTTCCCGGTTCGAGGTCATCGAAGCTGGCCTGAAGTGCTGCCAGGGCAAGGGAATCGTCAACTCCATCAGCTTGAAGATGGGGGAGGAGGATTTCGTGGCGAAGGCCCGCGTCGTGAAGCGCCTGGGCGCCGCCGTCATTGCCATGTGCTTCGACGAGGAAGGACAGGCCACCGATTACGAACGCCGCATCAAGGTTTGTCAGCGCATGTACAGGTTGCTTACTGAAGAGGTGGGCTTTGCGCCCGAAGACATCATCTTCGACCCCAATGTGCTGACCATCGCCACAGGTATGCCCGAACATGCTGCCTATGCCCAGGACTTCATTCGTGCGACTCGTTGGGTGACCGACAACCTGCCGGGAGCGCGTGTCTCGGGCGGCTTGTCGAACCTGTCGTTCGCCTTCCGTGGAAACAACTATCTGCGCGAGTCGATGCACGCCGTTTTCCTCCATCATGCCATCGCAAACGGCATGGGCATGGCCATCCTGAATCCGGCTACGGCAGTTCCCTATAAGACGATTCCCCTCGAATTGCGCATGGCCATCACGGAGGTGATTCTCAACACGGGCGACGATGCAGGCGAGGAACTTATCGCGCTGGCTCAGAAGATGAATGCCGCACAGGCGGCAGCGAAAGAGGCGGGTGTGAAATATGATCCGAAGGCCTTGTTCTCCGGTTCTTCGCAACCTGCCGAGAAGATGACCGTGGAGCCTGCTGCTCCTTCCTCTTCGCAGAATCCCGTGGCCGACACCCCCGAACATCGTCTGCAGCTTGCCCTGCTGAATGGCACAGCCACGACACTCGAAGCCGACCTTAGGGAACTCCTTGGACGTGGCGATTCGCCCCTTTCGATCATTTCCGGCCCCTTGATGGCGGGCATGAACGAGGTGGGACGTCTCTTTGGCGAAGGAAAGATGTTCCTGCCCCAGGTTGTCAAGACAGCACGAACGATGAAGAAGGCTGTCGAGCTGCTCGACCCGTTCATCAAGAGCGAGCAAACATCCGACGTATCTGCGAAAACTTCTTCGCGCGGCCGTATCCTGATAGCGACCGTGAAGGGCGATGTGCACGACATCGGCAAGAACATTGTTGGCGTTATTCTTGCGTGCAACGGGTTCGAGGTGGTTGATCTCGGCGTGATGGTTCCGGTTGAGAAGATCATCGACACCATCCACACGCAGCCCATCGACATCGTCTGCCTTTCGGGATTGATTACGCCCAGCCTCGAGGAGATGTGTGTCGTTGCCCGTGCCATGCAGGACGAAGGACTGGATATCCCGTTGATTGTGGGAGGCGCTACCACCTCGCCTATCCATACGGCCGTGAAGATTGCCCCCTGCTACGAGGGTCCCGTGTTCCATGTGCGCGATGCTGCCAGCAATCCGGTACTGGCGATGAAGCTGCTTGATCCTGCTCTTCGAGAGAAAGTGGTCGCTGCCAATCGCGCCGAACAGGAACGTATCCGCCAGCAGCAGAACCAGCGTCAGTTGCGCGAGAAGGTGCACGAACAGACCTGCCGAACGTTGGGCGAAGCTTCGCCCCTGGAGCGTCGCCTGAAGGTGGATTGGAGCAAATATCCCGAAGCTACTCCTCCATTTACAGGTTCCAAGGTGCTCGAACCGATTCTGGTGCGCGACCTGATTCCACACATCGACTGGCTGTATTTCTTCTGGGCCTGGCGTGTGAAGGAGGACAGCGAGGAAGGCAGGAAGCTTCGTCGCGATGCCGATCATCTCCTGGCGCAGATTGCTGAAGGACAGGAATATGCTGTGCGTGTCACGCAGGCATTCTTTCCCGCTGAGGGACTTGAGGACCGGATTCGTGTAACCCTTCGCCACAACGACCATGAGCCGGATTGCCCCTGCTGCAATCGGACACTCGACATCCCGACACCCCGTCAGCAGAAGGATATGGGCACCTGTCTGGCACTTTGCGATTACGTTCGTGACTGGGTGGGAGCCTTCGCCTGTACGGTGAGCGAGAAGTTTGTGAACCGGCTTGAAAAGCTCAAGGAGGCACAGGGTGGCAGCGACTACGACGTGCTCCTGTTGCAGACGGTGGGCGACCGATTGGCTGATGCCGCTTCGGAATATCTGGCGCAGAAGCTCCTTTCGGATTACCAATGGGGCGGCATACGTCCTGCGGTGGGTTATCCTTCGCTGCCCGACCAGAAGACCATCTTCCTCCTCGCACGGATGATTGACTTCGAGGCCGTCGGCATACGCCTCACCGAGAACGGAGCCATGTATCCCCAGGCTTCGGTGAGCGGCCTTTACATCCCGTATCCCGATGCCGAGTATTTTAGTGTAAAGTGATGACCGACGAATACTATATGCGACAGGCGCTCATCGAGGCGCGACAGGCGGGCGAAGCTGGCGAAATCCCCGTCGGTGCTGTCATCGTGTGCCGCGACCGCATCCTGGCACGTACGCACAACCTCACACAGACGCTCAACGACGTCACCGCCCATGCCGAGATGCAGGCCATCACAGCCGCTGCCGAGACGTTGGGCGGCAAGTACCTCACCGATTGCACGCTCTATGTCACCCTCGAACCCTGTGTGATGTGTGCAGGGGCATTGGGCTGGAGCCAGATATCGCGCATCGTATATGGCGCATCCGACCCACGTCGGGGATACGCGCTCTTTGCCCCAAAGGCTTTGCACCCCAAGACACAGGTACAGGGCGGCGTGCTGCAGGACGAAGCCCTTCAGCTGCTGAAGGATTTCTTCTCGAAAAAGCGCTGAAACGAGCCGTTTCTGCCAGAAATACTATAAAAAGTGATCCGATTGGAATCTTTTTTCGCCCATTTTTTTGGCAGTTTCGCGAAATGTCACTATATTTGCACGTTTTTTCAAGATAGAAACAAACAGAAACATGTTATTATAAACAGCAATCATTATGAAGAAGCCATATAAGCTACCTGCCGTCAAAATAGTAAGTTTGGAAGAAAAGGATGTCATTACCACGAGTGAAGTAGAGGTAGATCCCAAAGACGTCGTTGATTATGAATCTAAATCTCCCAGACGTTCCATGTGGGACAATAATTGATATCCGCTTTCGATATCTATTTTGCATCCCCGATTTGTCAAATCCCCCGAAATAATCGCTGAAAGACTCCCCAAATCGTCGATTTCGGGGTATTTTTCTTTGTGATGCCACAAATTCATCGTAATTTTGCACCGCGAAAATGAAAGAATAGTCCCGGAAGCGGACCAAAGAAACTAACTAAATTATTTAAGGTATGATGAATTTTATGAATAAGAAGCCCGTTATGGTGGCAACTATTGCAGCCTACGCAGCTGCGCTGATTTATGTGGCTTGGGCAATCATCAAGTAACCTGTCCAGGTTGAGATTTGAAAACAGTTTATTATTTTATACCCAGCCGGTCCTTCATTTGTGTCCGGCTGGCTTTTTTATATAACGATGCAAAGAACTGAAAACGAAGTATTGCTGCACTGCTGCTGTGCACCTTGCTCGAGCGCCATCATCGAATGGATGCTCGCCCACGACGTGCGCCCCACGCTCTATTACTTCAATCCCAACATATTTCCCGAAGAGGAGTATCTGATTCGCAAGAACGAATGCACGCGTTATGCCGCCTCATTGGGCCTGGACATCCTCGACGATGACTACGACCATGCGGCATGGCGATGCGAGGTGAAGGGAATGGAGATGGAGCCGGAACGTGGCGCACGATGCCTGCAATGCTTCAAGATGCGTCTGCTCCATGCTGCACGCAAGGCTTCAGAGCTGGGCTTTGGGGTATTCACGACAACCCTGGCATCGAGCCGCTGGAAGTCGCTGACACAGATCAACGAGGCAGGTCATTGGGCCGCTGCCCTTGTTTCGGAGGAGAAGGGAAAGATTGTCCGTTTCGACGATCGCAACTGGCGCAAGGGTGGCCTGCAGCAGCGACGCAACGAACTGCTCAAGGAGAATAGCTTCTACAACCAGCTCTATTGCGGATGCGAATTCAGCCTGGAGGCCATGAAGCAGAAGTTCGGTGTGGAGGATATTCACGAGTTGGATCCTAAATAAATAGACTATGCAGATGATTCATTTGCCGGAGGTGCGTTCCACCAATACCTGGATGCTTGACCACCTGGCCAAAGGTGAGGACATGGCCGACGAGACAGTCGTCTATACGTTGAGGCAGACGGCCGGCCGTGGACAGATGGGCAACAGCTGGGAGTCGGAGCCGGACAAGAACATTTCGTTCTCGATGCTCCTGTGTCCCGAGTTCCTGCCCATACGCGAACAGTTTATCATCAGCCAGCTCTGCAGTTTGGCTATCGTGGAGGCCCTCGATGAGCTGGCATACAAGGGAGAAAAGCCCGAAGAGGTGGATTTCAGCATCAAATGGCCGAACGACATCTATGCGGGCGACCGGAAGCTGTGCGGCATCCTGATCGAGAACCGGCTGATGGGCAGCACCTTGAAGCATTGTGTGCTCGGCGTGGGCATCAACGTCAATCAGGAGAAATGGATAGGCAATGCGCCCAATCCCGTGTCCTTGAAGATGCTGGGCATCGAGACAGACCCCGTGCACGTCTTGAAGATAGTGGCCGGAAATATTCATGCGCTCTATGAAGCCTTGCGTGACAACAAGGAGATGGCTAACGTGATACGGGAACGATATATGCAGCGTCTCTATCGCAAGGAAGGTTATTTTGCCTATTATGACCCTGCAGGAGACGAGCATTTCTATGCCAGAATCGTAGGGGTGGATGCCCAAGGGCCCCTTTTGCTCCGCTTGACATCGGGTGAAGTTCGGAAGTATTGGTTCAAGGAAGTCCGCTTCGTTCTGCCTTGTGGAGTAACGAAGGAGTGATGACTTAATATCCTTATACTGATAATACAAGATTGCAAAATTAGAATATTTCTCGATAAAAGTTATTCGACTTTGCATTCATCAGCTATTGTCAATCACATTTTATTATTTTTTTAGTATTTTTGCAGATAGAATTAATAATAGTTTAATTATGCCGACAATATTTATATTTTTTGGCTATCGGTTCTTATTCTATTCTAATGATCATGAACCAATTCATATTCACATAATCAAGGATGATTGTGAGGCCAAATATAATGTAAGTCCAATAGAGCAGATATATAATCATGGATTCAAGAGGCAACAGATAGCGATTATAGAGTCGATTATCGAAGAAAATGAAAAAATAATAATTGAGAGATGGAAATCTTTCTTTAATAAATAATCTTGCTTATGATTCAGCTGAAGATTTCAAGAGTATGGGTTGATGCAAGCCATGTGTACGCTGAGACGGTTGATGGCCTTCGTGCTCAATATGCATTTTCAGAATGGCCTCGATTAGATAAGGCTTCAGAAGATCAGCGTCGGGATTTTTATCTGACCTATTTCGGCATTCATTGGCCTCAGATAGATGAGGACCTTAGTTTTGAGGAGATGTTCCGTGACAATGGGATTAGTGTGGCTGATGCGTCTGTTTGCTATGAAGGATAGAGAAGGTCACAAATCCATGTAGAAGTTTTTTTATATAATAAAAAATTCGTGGCATATCTGTAGGAAGTCTTCCAGATATGCCACGTTTGTATGAAGATCTCACCCGACACATCAAGGTGAAAACGGATGTGATTACTTCATGTTATATAATAGAAAATGAAAGAAAGCGCACCTTTAATGGAATGCTCAATTTCCGTTGCCGATTTCCTCTGCCTTCATCAGGCGCTTCCACTTGAAGAAGCCTAAGATGGCGATGATGATGTAAAGGGCGTAGAGGCTGGCCTTGAAGGGGATATCCTTGTAGAAGTAGAGGATGCAGGTGACAACATCGACAGCAATCCAGATGAGCCATTGCTCGAGGTACTTGTGTGCCAATGCCCAGATGCCGACGAGGCTGAGGGCTGTGGTGAAGCTGTCGGCCAAGGGCACGTTGCTATTGGTGAAAGTCACCAGTAGCCAGTAGATGATGCCCCAGATGGCTGCCATAAGCGCAAGC
>JAEEGK010004257.1_pt1 | contig 35228 bp, 35 predicted proteins | sample 8958771 | NCBI WGS metagenome assembly JAEEGK01 (sample SAMN16246547, study PRJNA631951) | gut metagenome | biome: gut microbiome; feature: rumen; material: SC-attached | host: Bos | place: Iran: Karaj | collected 2018-10 | reverse complement strand
TCCTCGTCATCATCGCCGCCATCGCCATCGTGCAGGCCGTCCGCAAGGTCCCTGTGCAGTATGCGAAGCGCGTCATCGGCAACAAGCAGTACGGCGGTGTCCGCCAGTACCTCCCGCTGAAGATCAACGCCGCGGGTGTCATGCCGATCATCTTCGCGCAGGCCCTGATGATGTTCCCGATGCTCCTGGGCCGCTGGGATGCCACCCGTGGCATCGCCGCCGCCTTCTCGAGCTATACGAATTTCTGGTACAATCTCGTGTTCGCATTCCTGGTGATCGTGTTCACCTACTTCTACACCGCCGTTACCGTCAACCCGACGATGATGGCCGAGGATATGAAGAAGAACGGCGGCTTCATCCCGGGCGTCAAGCCGGGCAAGCAGACCGCCAACTACATCGACACGATCATGTCCCGGATCACCCTTCCGGGCTCCATCGCGCTGGCGTTCATCGCCATCATGCCTGCGTTCGCGAACATCTTCGGCATTAACAACCAGTTTGCCAGCTTCTTCGGCGGCACCTCCCTCCTCATCACGGTGGGTGTGGTCCTCGATACGCTGCAGCAGATTGAGAGTTACCTGCTGATGCGCCACTATGACGGATTGATGAAGACCGGCCGTCTGACCGGACGGTCCGGTATGTAAGTTCTTTGATAGGAAATCACAGCGTCGAAAATGGTAAGGCCGAAAACGGAAGAAGAGATCGAGCTGCTGCGGATCAACGGTGAGCTGGTGTCCCGTACACTGGCGGAGGTCGGTAAGTGGGTCGCCCCCGGTGTGACAACTGAGAAGTTGAACGAGGTGGCCGAGACCTTTATCCGGGATCACGGTGCCATCCCTTCCTTCAAGGGTTTCGAAGGCTTTCCCGCCGCGCTCTGCATCTCGGTCAACGATGTGGTCGTCCACGGTTTTCCGTCCGACTATGTCCTCAAGGAGGGCGACATCGTGTCCGTAGACTGCGGAACCCTGTACAAAGGATACAACGGTGATTCCGCGTACACCTTCCCGGTCGGGGAGGTGGACGCGGAGACCCGGAAGCTCCTGGACGTCACCAAGGCGTCCCTGTACAAGGGGATCGAGCAGGCGGTGGCCGGAAACCGGACCGGCGATATCGGATACGCGGTGCAATCGTATGCGGAAAGTTATGGCTTCTCCGTCGTCCGTGAGCTGGAAGGCCACGGACTGGGCAAGGAGATGCACGAGGCTCCCGGCGTCCCGAACTACGGGCGGCAGGGCCACGGCGCTCGCCTCGCGGACGGTCTGGTCATCTGTATCGAGCCGATGATCTGCGCGGGCGGCAGAGGTGTGTATCTTGCAAGAAATGGTTGGGCAGTACACACCGCCGACCACAAGAACGCGGCCCATTACGAGCTTACGGTTGTTGTCCGGAAAGGCCGGGCCGAACAGCTTTCGACCTTCGATTTCATCGAGAAAGGAACGTTATAGTACTGATGTCAAATTATAAAAGTGATTTTTGAACAATGTCCAAACAAGTAGCTATCGAGCAGGACGGTGTAGTCATCGAAACCCTCCCCAACGCCATGTTCCGCGTGGAGCTGGAGAACGGCCACATCCTCCTTTGCAACATCTCAGGCAAGATGAGGATGCACTTCATCCATATCCTTCTCGGCGACCGGGTCAAGGTTGAAATCTCGCCTTACGATTTGACAAAGGGAAGAATTTCTTTCAGATACAAATAATAAAAGATAAGACTATGAAAGTCAAGACATCCATCAAGAAGCGCAGCGAAGACTGCAAGATCGTCCGGCGCAAAGGCCGCCTGTACGTGATCTGCAAGAAGAACCCCAAGTTCAAGATGCGTCAGGGATAATTGTGTAACCAAATAAGTACAGCAAGAATATGGCAAGAATAGCCGGTGTTGATTTACCCAACAACAAACATGGTGTGATCGGTCTGACCTACATCTACGGTATCGGCCGCAGCTCCGCCAGCAAGATCCTGGCCACCTGTGGCATCGATCCCACCATCAAGGTCGGCGACTGGAACGATGACCAGATCGCTGCCATCCGTACCCTCATCAACGACGAGTACAAGATCGAGGGTGAACTCCGTTCTTCCGTCCAGATGGACATCAAGCGCCTCATGGACATCGGTTGCTATCGCGGCATCCGCCACCGCAGCGGTCTCCCCGTGCGCGGCCAGAGCACCAAGAACAACGCCCGTACCCGCAAGGGCAAGAAGAAGACCGTCGCCAACAAGAAGAAGGCCACCAAGTAAAGACTGACAGTTATGGCAAAGAAAACTCAAACTACAAAGAAGCGGGTCGTCAAGGTTGAGGCCTACGGTGAGGCCCATATCTCCTCGACCTTCAACAACGTGATCGTCGCCCTGACCAACGCCCAGGGCCAGGTGATCAGCTGGTCTTCCGCCGGTAAGTGCGGCTTCCGCGGTTCCAAGAAGAACACTCCGTACGCCGCCCAGATGGCTGCCGAGGATGCTTCCAAGACTGCGTTCGATGCGGGTCTCCGCAAGGTCAAGTGCTATGTGAAGGGCCCGGGTGCCGGTCGTGAGTCCGCCATCCGCACCATCAACAACGCGGGTATCATCGTGACCGAGATCATCGACGTCACCCCGATGCCGCACAACGGTTGCCGTCCCAAGGGCCGCCGCAAAGTCTAATCATCTTAAAGAAGAAGAACCATGGCAAGATATACTGGTCCTACCACCCGCATCGCCCGCAAGTTCGGCGAGCCCATCTATGGCCCTGACAAGAACTTCGAAAAGAGAAATACCCCTCCGGGACAGCACGGTCTCGCCTCCAAGCGCAAGAAAGTGAAGGAGTACGGCACCCAGCTCAAGGAGAAGCAGAAAGTGAAGTACATGTACGGTGTCCTGGAGCGTCAGTTCCGCAACACCTACGCCCGTGCCGCCCGCATGAAGGGCCAGACCGGTGAGAACCTCCTCTTCCTGCTCGAGTCCCGTCTCGACAACCTGGTGTACCGCCTCGGCATCGCCCCGACCCGCGCCGCCGCCCGTCAGCTGGTCCTCCACCGCCACATCACCCTCGACGGTATCGTCTGCAACGTTCCGTCCTGCCAGGTGAAGCCCGGCCAGACCATCGCCGTCCGCGAGCGTTCCAAGAGCCTCGAGGTCATCCAGAACAGCGTCGCCTCCGCCACCAAGTATTCCTGGCTGGAGTTCGACCCCAAGACCCTCGTCGGCAAATTCCTCAATATCCCGGCCCGCACCGAGATTCCGGAGAACATCAACGAGCAGCTGATCGTCGACATCTACTCCAAGTAACCGCGTTTAACACCAAGAAACCCGCATTATGGCAATCTTAGCATTTCAGAAACCCGACAAGGTGATCATGCTCGAAGGCACCGAGACCGTCGGCCGTTTCGAGTTCAGGCCGCTTGAGCCTGGCTACGGACAGACCATCGGCAACGCCCTCCGCCGCATCCTCCTCGCCTCTCTGGAAGGTTTCGCCATCTCGCAGATCAAGGTCGGCGGGGTCCAGGAAGAGTTCCAGACCATCCCCGGCGTGATCGAAGGCATGCAGGACATCATCCTGAACCTGAAGCAGGTCCGCTTCCGCAGGATGGTGGACACCGTGGACTCCGAGACGGCGAACATCACGATCAGCGGCAAATCCGAATTTACCGCCGAGGACATCTCCAAGGGATTGTCTTCTTTCAAGGTGTTGAACCCCGAGCTTCACATCTGCTCCCTGGAGCCCTCCGTCAAACTGGAAATCACCCTCACGATCACCAAGGGCCGCGGCTTCGTCCCGGCCGAGGAGATGCGTGACGAGAATACGCCGATCGGCACGATTCCCGTGGACGCCATCTACACCCCGATCAAGAAGGTGAACTGGACGGTGGAGAACTTCCGCGTCGAGCAGAAGACCGACTACGAGAAACTCCTCCTGGAGATCGTCACCGACGGTTCCATCTCCCCGGAGGCCGCCCTGCAGGACGCCGCCAACATCCTCATCTACCACTTCAAGCTGTTCACGGACGACAAGAAGATCTCCCTGGAGAACGCCGTGGAGTCCGACAGCAAGGAGCTGGACGAGGAGTCGCTCCGGATGCGCCACCTGCTGCTGACCAAGCTCTCGGACATGGGTCTGAGCGTCCGCGCCTTCAACTGCCTGAAGGCCGCCGACATCGACACCTTCGCCGACCTTGTGTCCTACAGCCGCGCCGAGCTGATGAAGTTCCGCAACTTCGGCCGCAAGTCCCTGAACGAAATCGACCTGCTCGTCGAGAAGATGAAGCTCTCGTTCGGAATGGATGTCACCAAGTACAATATCGAACCTAAGAAAAAGATCGTTTAACCATGAGACACAATAGAAAAGTCAATCATCTGGGTCGTAAGAGCGGTCACCGCAAAGCGATGCTCTCCAACATGGCATCCTCCCTTATCCTGAACAAGCGGATCGAGACCACCGAGGCCAAGGCGAAAGCCCTGAAGCCGTACGTGGAGCCCCTCATCACCAAGTCCAAGGAGGACACCACCCACAACCGCCGCGTGGTCTTCAGCTACCTGAAGGACAAGAACGCCACCGCCGAGCTCTTCCGCACGATCGCTCCGAAGATCGCCGACCGTCCGGGCGGATACCTCCGTATCCTGCACACCGGTTTCCGCAGCGGCGACGCTTCCGAGATGGTGCTTCTCGAGCTGGTGGACTTCAACGAGGCCGCCCTCACCGCCCCCAAGGCGGAGAAGAAGAGCACCCGCCGCAGCCGCGCCAAGAAGGCTGTCGAGGAGGCTGCTCCCGCCGCCGAGGCCGAGGCTCCTGCCGCCGAGTAATCCAACGCGCATACACGAAGAAAACACTTCCCTTTGCGGGGGAGTGTTTTTTTTCTATTTTTGCACTATGAAGCAAATCCGATGGATCATCGTTTTCCTGGCCTTGTCGATGCTGGGAAGCGGCTGCAGGAAGCAGGTGCCGGACGAGTACAGTCAGCTGGACCAGGAGACCCGGCAGCAGCGGAAGTATGTCAATACCTTCGCCTGGAACGTCATGAACACGTACTACCTGTGGCGGGATGAGATTGCCCCGGCGTTGGAGAAGTGGCAGACTTGGGAAGAGCCCATCCAGAAGGTGGCGGACATCCGCTACAAGAATGCCGCCGGGAAGGATATCGACCACTGGACCATGCTGACGGACGATTTCGCCTCGCTCGAGGGCGGTGTCTCCGGGCATACCCGGACCCTCGGGATGGATTTCCTGCTGTATTATGCCGACCAGACCCATTCCCGCATCTGCGCGGTGGTGACCTATACTTTCAAGGCGGCGCCGGCGGCTCAGGCCGGGCTCAAGCGGGGAGATGCCATCATGACCGTAGACGGCTTGGAAATGACCCCCGACAACTACCAGAAGATTGTCCGGGAACGCCTCTTGGGCGGCGGGACAGTCAAGTTGGGCCTGTCCGACGGACGGTCTGTCACGGTTACTGCGGCGGACATGTACGAGGATCCGGTCCAGACCGTCCGGATCCTGGAGCGGCCGGGCGGGAAGAAGGTGGGCTATCTGCACTACACGTCCTTCACGCTGGATTCCTGTGAGGACCTGGTCTACGTTTTCGATGATTTTGTGCACGAGGGCATCAACGACCTCGTGCTGGATCTCCGGTACAACGGCGGCGGCTACCTGATCACCGAGGAGGTGCTGGCATCGATGCTGGCCCCCGTGTCGGTGGTCAAAGCGGGCAGCGTACTCTATCAGGAGGTCTTCAATTCGAAACTGGCCGCTGAAATGAAGGTGGAACCGACCTGTTTTGCGACCTCGTTCACGTTCAGGAGTGGCGGCGAACTGAAAGTCGTGTCCACCGCCGGTTCCAATCCCGACCTCCCGCGCCTGTATGTCCTCGTGACGGATGCCAGCGCCTCGGCCTCGGAAAGCCTGGTTTGCTGCCTGCGTCCGTACATGGACGTCATCCTCATCGGCGAACAGACGAGCGGCAAGTACTGCGCCGGCTATCTCATGAAGGCGGTGAACTGGTATGACTCGGTCAAGAAGGAGCTGGAAGAAGGCGAATACGCGAAAGCCCTTCCCTATGTGGACAACTGGGGCATCTATGTGATGTACTCCCGGTATGCCGACTGCAACGGCGTCACGCTGTCGATGCCCGACGGGATTGCACCCGATTTCGAGGCGGAGGACGATCCCCTGGACGGCTTTGCCCTCGGCGATCCCGAGGAGTCGATGCTCGCATACGCCCTGAGTCTCATGGAAGGCCGCACCCGGAGCACGGAGACGCCCACGGGTCCGCACCTGACCCCTGTTCCGGCGGGCTTCCACCCCCGCACGCCGGGGCTTCTCGTGGGCCGTTATTGACCTGCCGGTATTTTTTGCGTATATTTGCAAGATATACGCAATATGAAAGCGAGGCAGGTTCTGGTATTCATCCTGGGAGTATTCCTGATGCTGGGGACGGCTTGGGCCGTGTTCCCGGCGGAAGGGGTGCGTGTGGGCGGCAAGCGCCTTCGCTTCGCTTCGTATGCCGGCCGGTTGCGGGATGCGGCGGAACGGAAAGTCGATGTCGATTCGGTCCTGAACGCCCTGGACGGGCGGTTCGCGATGCATGATGACACGCTCGCTTTCTACCGGCAGTTTTTCTATGAGAATCCGGACAGGATCTATCTGCCGGAGGACGATTATACCTTCTTCGACCCGGTATTCCGTGCATTTGAACAGGCAAGGAAGGAGGGTAAGACCGTTCGCGTGGCCCATTACGGGGATTCACAGATCGAATTGGACCGCATCTCGTCCAACCTGCGTGAAGCGCTGCAGACGCGCTTCGGCGGGCTCGGCACGGGGATGTTCCCCGCGCTGACGACCACGCCGATGGCGAGCGTCTCGCACTACGCCTCCGGCGGTTTCTCCTTCTACACGATGATTGTCGATTCGACCACGCGGCGGGCGGGTCACAACCGCTACGGCCCGCTGACGCAGGTCACCAGTTTCTCCGGAAACGGCACCGTGAACCTCCGCGTGCAAAAGCAGAAATCCACGCTGGAGCATGTGCGGCATTTCCAGTCCGTATCCCTCCTGTACGGACGTCCGTCCGATGATTTCACCGCCACCGTACAGTCCGATACCTTGAATCCCAAGCCCTTTACCCGGACGAAGGACGGGGTGACCTGGACAACGTGGACCTTCCGCCGACCTGTCGAAAAGGCGACGCTCAAGCTCGCTGGCAGCGCGGAAATCTATGGTGTCGCCACCGACGGAACGGCCGGTGTCACCGTGGACAATATCCCCATGCGCGGTAGCACAGGGCATATCCTCACCCGGATCGACAAGAACCTGATGAAGGCGGCCTTCGCGTTGGATGGCACCCGCCTGGTGATCCTGCAGTTCGGCGGGAACTTCGTCCCGGCGGCCGGTTCGTCCAAGGCCATTTCCGGCTACATGGACCAGGTCCGGGAGCAGATCGCCTACTATCGCGAAGTGGCCCCGGACGCGAAGATCCTCTTCATCGGCCCGTCCGACATGGCCGCTTCCACCGAGGACGGCCGCATCGTATCTTACCGCCGCCTGCCCGAACTGGTGGATTCCCTGAAGACCGTGTCGCTCGCGAGCGGCGCCGCCTACTGGGACCTGTACCGGATGATGGGCGGACAGAACTCGATGGCCCAGTGGGTCCGGCATTACCCGGCCTACGCGGGACCGGATTACGTCCATTTCACCCCGACGGGCGCCAAGCTCGTGGGAGAAACGCTTTCCCGGTCCCTCCTTACATATTACGACTTCTACGACCTGCGGAAGACCCTTCCGGCCGCCGCAGTCCAGCAACGAATGGGAAGATGAAACGATTGATCCTGCTCGCGGCCCTCGCCGCCACCCTCCTCCCCGCAAGCGCCCAGAACCGCTTCCGCCGGCGGATTCCGCCCATGCCCTATGCCCGCATCGAGCGGAACGCCCTCCAGTTCCCGAGCGGTTCCTCGGCCGATTTTGACGTATTCCTGCTGAAACTGGACACGCTCGTGCTCACCGGGCGCGGAGATGTCCGCATCCTGCATATCGGCGGCTCCCATGTCCAGGGCGGTACCTGGACGAACACCCTCCGCAAGAACCTGATGGCCCTGCGGTACGGCATGGACGGCGGCCGCGGCCTCGTTTTCCCCTACGCCGCAGCGGGCACGAATACCCCCATGGGCTACCAGAGCTCCTACACGGGCACCTGGTCCACCAGCCGCTGCCTGAATCCGGAGACGGTGATGGGCGTCAACGGCATGACCGTGACCACGGCAGACACCGCCGCGACCGTCGCCTTGGACCTCGTCCCGGAAGAGCGCAAGATGTGGGACCTTCGCTTCACGATCCGCAGCATCGACGTGCTGGGATACGGTGACCTGGAACCCGTCATCCTTTCCGGTCAGGACACCCTCCGCGGGCGGCAGACAGACGAGCGCTGGCATTTCGACCTGCCGCGCTACATCGACTTCTTCCGCGTCGGCTTCCGGGGGTTCCCGGGCCGGTTCACCCTCAAGGGCCTGTACCTGGACAATCCGGCCAACGGATTGACGGTCAGCGAGGTTGGGGTCAACGGCGCAGCGACATCCTCTTTCCTCAAGTGCGAAGACTTCACGCGTGACCTCCAGCTGGTGAAGCCGGACCTCGTGATCTTCTCCATCGGCATCAACGACCTTCAGGGGTCGGATTTCGACGCCCGCCGCTTCATCTCCAACTATGGCAAACTGGTCCAGCAAGTCCGGCGCGCAAACCCGCACTGCGCCTTCCTGTTCACCTCCTGCAACGACAGCTGGAAGAACGGGCGGTCGAATCCCCACGGCGCCCGGGCAGAGCGCGCCTTCGAAGAGATCGCCCGCGGTTGTGACGGGGCCTTCTGGGACCTGTATGACATCATGGGCGGGTCCGGGTCGATGGATGCTTGGGTAAATGCCGGATATGCCCGGCCGGACCACATCCACTTCACGCCGGAAGGCTACACGATCCTGGGGAACCTCCTGTTCAACGCCCTGATGGACGCGTACGCCGCCCAGGTCCAATGACCCTGGCGGACATCATACGGGATTTCCTTGGTGCGTTGTTCTCTTTCGACAGCGCACACCCGCTGCTGTTCACCCAGTTCTATTTCTGGGCGTTTTTTGCGCTGGTGTTCGCCGGTTTCTCGCTGATCCACTCGAAGCCGCTCCTTCGGAACGCGTACCTTTTCTTCGTCAGCCTTTTCTTCTACTACAAGACCAGCGGCTTGTTTCTCTTGCTGTTGCTCTTCGTCGTGACGTACAACTACTTCGCGGCCCGCGCGCTGCGCCGCGCCCGGCCCGCCTGGCAAACCTTCTGGGTGGTGCTGTCGGTGGTGGTGGACCTGGGCGTGCTGGCCTATTTCAAGTATGCGTACTTCCTCGCGGATTTCCTGAACGACCTGTTCGGCCTGTCCATCCAGGTGCATGACGTGCTGGGCGAGCTGATGAACGGGCTCACGGGCACGACGGCCTTCCGTGTGGACGCCATCATCCTTCCCGTGGGCATCTCCTTCTTCACGTTCCAGGCCGTCAGCTACATCATGGACGTGAAGCGGGGGAAAATCGAACCGCTCCGCAAGTTCCTGGATTTCGGCTTTTTCCTGACGTTTTTCCCGCAGCTTGTGGCGGGCCCGATCGTCCGGGCGCCGGAATTCTTCCCGCAGTTGTACAAGCCCTACAACCTGAGCCGCCGCTGGTTCGGCATCGCGGTTTTCTGGATCCTGAACGGCCTCATCAAGAAACTGGTCCTGGCTGATTACCTCGCGGTGAACCTGAGCGACCGGGTGTTCGGAAACCCGCTGCTGTACACGGGCTTCGAGAACCTCGCCGCCCTGTTCTGCTATTCCCTGCAAGTTTATGCCGATTTCTCCGGCTACACGGACATCGCCACCGGCGTCGCGATGCTGATGGGCTTCTACCTGCCGAAAAACTTCAACTCTCCGTATAAGGCGGAGAACGCACAGCAGTTCTGGCGCCGCTGGCACATGACCCTGTCACGCTGGCTGCGGGACTACCTGTACATTCCGCTGGGCGGTAACCGGAACGCCACCTGGGGCTCGTACATCATCATTTTTGCCGTCGCGGTTATCGGCTCGTTCCTTTCCGGTTCGTGGTGGGTGGCTTTCGCGGTGGCGCTCGTGACGGTGTCGGTGGTGCTATACGGGTGGTTGAAGCCGGACAGCCGGAAGATGCTCCGCACCCATGTGAATTCCATGGACACGATGCTCCTCGGCGGCCTCTGGCACGGCGCGAGCTGGAATTTCATGATCTGGGGCGGCCTGAACGGCATCGGCCAGATTGTCTATAAGATTTGGACGAAATGGTCCCGGCCCGGGCAGGCGGCCTTCATCTGCGCCCTCTGCGCGCTCATGTACGGCTTGTCCAAGTGGACCCCCGCTCCCGTCTGGAACCTATTCTTCGTCTGGACCCTCGTCCTCGCGCTCGGCACCCTGGTGCGGTTGGTGTACTATTTTGTCATTCGGAGCGAAGCGAAGGAATCTCCCGCGGTGAAGTGGATCTCCAACGCCTGGGCCGTCTTCCAGACCTTCGTTTTCATCACCTTTACCCGCCTGTTCTTCCGCAGCGGCTCCAACCTGGACCCGGCACTCGCGAACGAGGAGGCGTGGAATACGGCGAAGAACATGGTGACCCAGATTGGATCGGCCTGGGACCTGTCCATCGTCCCGCGCGTCGCCTGGCAGCACCGCTCCGTGCTCATCGTCTTCGCTGTCGGCATGCTCATCCATTGGATTCCGGAAAAGGCGAAGCGCCGCTACCGGATCCGGTTCGCGACGCTTCCTTTGCCTGTCATGGCCCTTGCGGTGGTCCTGGCCGTCTTCTTTGTCTACCAGTTCATCACCGCCGACCTCCAGAGCTTCATCTATTTCCAGTTCTAGCTAGACCAGCCCCAGGTCCTTCGCCTTGGAAATGAGGGCGGCGGAGGTGGGGACATCGAATTTCGCCAGCAGTTTCTTCCGATACCACTTGATGGTCTCGGGGCTCAGGAAGAGAGCCTCGGCGATCTGCGGATTGGTCTTGCCCCCGGAGATGAGGGTGAGGACCTGACGTTCCCGGTCCGTGAGCTCCAGACGTTCACCGGCGGGCGCACCGCGCAGTTCCTCCAGGGTTTCGTCGATGACTTCCGCCGCTTCGGCCTGTTCCCGGCGGAGCCGCCGGAGCCGCCGCAGGACCAGCGTCAGGCCGACGAGCAGGACAATCACCAGCGCCAGGATGGCCAGCCACCACGCCAGGGCCTTTTTCTGCGCCTGGAGCACCTGGCTCATGAAATCCAGGTTCTCCATCCGGAAGCGGAATTCCTGGTCGTCGTGCAGGGAGTAATACTTGTCCGCCTCCTGCAGGCAGCGGAGTGCCTTCCAGGTTTTGCCCGTGTCCAAATATAGACCGCCCAGGCCCTTCAGGGCATTGGCCACCAGCAGGGAATCGCCGGCAGTCCGGGCGTAGTCCAGGGACTTTTCGTAGGCCGGGAGCGCCTGGGCGTAGTCCTTTTCATCGACCCAGGTCTCGCCGATGTTGTAGTACAGGACGGAATTGCTCTCGTTCCAGCCGTGCTTGTCGAAGATCTCGCCCGCCTTCCCATAGTAATCCATCGCCGTCGGTATGTCGCCCATCACGTTGTACAGGTTGCCGATGGCCCCGTACAGCGAGGAGCGGCTGTCGTCGATGTCGATCTCGGCGTAACCCTCCGGATGGCTCGGGGAAGTGGCTCCGGCCGCCATCTTTTCCACGCAGGCGAGGGATTCCTGGAACCACACCATCGCGCTGTCGAACTGCTCCCGGGCATAGAAATACTGACCGATGTGCCGGGCGGCGTCGCCTGTGGCCTCGGTCCATCCCTTCCGCCGGCTGATCGCGATTGCCTTTCGGGCGTAGAACACCGCCTTTTCCCCATTGATTACCTCATACCCCAGCATCAGGTCCCGATAGGCCCGGTTCAGGTCGATGAGTTCCTCCTCCGTGGCGTTGTCGATGGCTTCGGGCGTCCAAGGGGCGACGACCCGCTCCAGCGAGTCCACGTTGTGGCCGCGGTGGTCGGTATAGGCGCCGGCGGGGAGCAAGGCTCCCGCGAGCAGGGCGAGCGTGATGGTGAGATGTCTCATGGACACAAAGTTAGGAAAAAAGCGGCGAAGGGAGGGTAAAAAGGGGAAGCCACCCCCGATTTCCACCCTTTGGGGTGGTGTTTTTGCCCTTGAGAAAAGTGAAATTTGTAATCGGTAAGCTACGCATGATGGACCAGACACTTCAGTTGACCGGACGGGAACGCCAGATCGTCCGTTTCATCGCCCAGGGAATGACCACCCCGCAGATCGCGGAGGCGCTTTCCCTGAGCCCCGAGACGGTGAAGTGGCACCGGAAGAAGATTCTCGCCAAGTTCTCCGCGTCCACCTCGGCGGAAATGGTCCGGAAGAGCATCGAGCAAGGCATCCTCTAGAAAAACAACAAACAACATTTGATATGAAAAAGTATATCCTCACCGCAGCGCTCTTTGCGCTCATTTGCGGCACCGCCTCCGCCCAGGGCCTCCTCGGCCGCCTCGGCGAGCGTGCCAAGCAGGCCGTGGAGAACAACGTCGGAAACAAGATCGAGAAGGGCGTGAACGACCTCCTTGACGGCAAGAAAAAGGACAAGAAAGACAAGAAGGCCAACGAAGATCAGGAATCGGAAGAAACCGGCGTGGTGGCCAATGAAACGGTCGATTTCGCCGAGATCCAGGCCAAGAGTGATTTCAAGCGCGGAGCGAACGTGTTCTTCGAGGACAACCTGAGCGGCGAGCGCATGGGCGAATTCCCCTCCAAGTGGGACTTGCTGGAAGGCAGTGAAGTGGAGGTGGTGAACATCAAGGGCGCGAAGGCCATCCGGATGGAAGCGTCCCGGATCCAGCCCCTCATGGAAGAGAAAGAATACCTGCCTGAGGAGTTCACGATCGAATTCGATGTCCTGGCGCAGCCGGCGGAAGAAGGGTCCGGATGGGATGGAACGTTGGACCTGATCATGGATGGAGCCGACGGCAAGAGAGTCTTCGACATCCGTATGAGTCCGGAATACCATCCCTACTATGGCGGTGAATACAGCGGCATCGGCTGGGGCTGGGGCGCGGAGAATCCCAACGGCAACAAGATGGAGGGCGAACCCGGCAGGCAGACCATCAACCGGTATCTGAAAAAGAACGAATGGAACCATATCGCCTTCTCCTTCAACAAGCGCGCGTTCAAGATGTATCTCAACTACCAGCGCATCGTCAACATTCCCAACATGATCCAGCCCCGTTCCTGGTGGATGGACGGCAGCTCCGACAGCGACAAGGGCATCTTCGTCACCAATATCGTAATGGCGAAGGGCGCTGTCGACCTTTACGAGCGCAACGCGACCGATTATTCTTCCGCCGTCGAGAAGGCTATCGCCGAGACGGGCAAGTTCGTCACGAACAACATCCTGTTCGAGACCGGCAAGGCGACGCTGAAGCCCGAGTCGATGGAAGAGATCGAGAAGGTCGCCGACTACATGAAGAAGAACCCGAACGCCCGCTTCGAGGTGCAGGGCCACACGGACAACCAGGGCTCTGACAAGATCAACGACCCGCTCAGCCAGCAGCGCGCCGAGGCCGTCGTCAAGGCCCTCGAAGAGAAGGGCGTGGACCCGTTCAACCTCCGTGCCGTGGGTAAGGGCGCCCATGAGCCTGTGGCCGACAACGCGACCGATGAAGGCCGCGCCAAGAACCGCCGCGTCGAATTCATCAAGAAGTAAGCGGCTATGGGACTGTTGGACAACCTGGTAAACACCGTCAACCAGGGCATCGGCAAGGCCATGGAAAAGGTCAATGCCGCCGCCCAGGAGGCCAATGCCAAGGCCGAAGCCGAAGGCAAGCCGCTGACTGAGGAAGAGAAGGAAAAGCAGGCGCAGGCGCTAGACGCCCTCAAGGGGCTCGGCGGCATGTTCTCCGGCGCCGTCGAGATGGCGAAGAAGGAGATGCAGGCCGAGGTTGAAGCCAAGGCGGCGGCCGAGGCGGCCATCTTCGAGAACTGGGAACAGAACTTCCCGTACTACCCCAAGTGGGACGTAGGCGGCAGCGACTTCGAACTCGAGGAGATGGATCCGATGAACGGCTACCCGTCCTGGCGCTTCTGCCTCAAGGGCCGTCCCTTCCTGGTGGAGCTCTATGCGCAGAAACTCCGCGCCGACGGCTTCGTCGCCAAGGGCAACGATCCGATGGACCTGAACGCCGACACTTACTACAAGCTCGTGGACGGCGTCTGCTACGCCTGGAACCGAACCGACGCCTGCGCTGACGGCTACATCAACGTCAGCTACTACGTGGACAAGTACGTGGAGCCCAAGCCCAAGCAGCAGGCGAACACCCAGTCCGCCGCCGCCGAAATCGCCAAGGGCCTGGCGAAGAGCATTTTCAAGAAGCTGTTCTAGATTTCCCGACTGCGCTCGAAATGACAAAAGAAAAACCTCGGAGTTCATCCGAGGTTTTTTGTTGGGCCGGGACGACTAGAAGCCGCCGAAACCGCCACCGCCGGGGAAGCCGCCAGGGCCGCCCATGCCGCCACCGGGGAATCCGCCGGGGCCGCCAGGACCCATGCCGCCACCGGGGCCGCCCATGCCACCTTGCATGCGGCGCTGCATCTCGGCCTCTTGACGACGGCGATCCTTGCGGTACGCCTTCAACTGGTCCTTGTTCAGGAAGCCCTCGAGCTCTTTCTCATACTCTTTGCGGGCCTCCTGCATCGCCTGCATCTTTTCCTGCATTTCGCCCATCTGGGCCTGCATCTTCTGCATGAATTCCTGGCGCTGCTCGTCGCTCATGGAGCGGAAGTCGGGACGTTCGCCGTTCTCGCCGCCGAACATGTTGCCCGGACGGAAATTCAGCTGGGGGGCATACTTGACGTTAAGTTCGCGCACCTGGGCCTCCTGCTCGGGGGTCAGGGTGTACTTCTCCACCATTTCCTGGGTCCGCTGGATCACCCAGACACTGTCGGACACGGGCTCGGGGAAGTCGCCGCGACCGCCGCGGCCGCCACGGCCGCCGCGCTCCGGACGTCCTTCCTGCGCAAACAGGGTCACAGCGCACAGCACTCCCGCTGCCGCTGCAAGGATTCGTAAAGCTTTCATATCAGATAACATAAAAAACTGTCTCTTGAATTTGCAGACAGTTCTTTTGACACGAAGCGGACGTCAAGGTTTAATCACGGTGACGGAAGCCCACACTTCGCAGCCTTCGCCCCGGCCCACGAAGCCCAGGCGCTCGGTGGTGGTGGCCTTCACGGAGACCGCATCGACGGGAACGCCCATCACGCGGGCGAGGGTTTCGCGCATCGTCAGGATGTACGGAGCGAGCTTGGGAACCTGCAGGGCGATGGTGATGTCGGCGTTGCCGACTTTCCAACCGCGCTCCCCGGCGAGGGCGACGACCTTCGCCAGCAGGATCTTGCTGTCGACGCCTTTCCACTGGACGTCGGTATCCGGGAAGAGATGGCCGATGTCGCCGAGGGCAAGCGCCCCGAGAATGGCGTCGCAGAGGGCGTGGATGGCCACGTCTCCGTCCGAGTGCGCCACGAAACCGACCGCCGAGGGAATGTACACCCCGCCCAGCCACATGGGCAGCCCTTCTTCGAGGGCGTGCACGTCGTATCCGTTTCCGATTCTGAGTTCCATGACCACAAAGGTAACGAAAAAAATGCTACATTTGTAAGTTAAGACTAAACGAAGCGGCCATGGCAATTTTCAATTTCGGTTTCTTCGGAAACCAGGAGCACCGGGTGTTCAATTACAAGCCCCGTTACTACGATCCCGAAGAGGAGGAACGCCGCCGCATGTTCGGTGACGTGGACGGCAGCAACGAGAAAGCGAAGGCGGAAGGGAAGTATGTCCCGGGCAGCAGCATCCGAGGCGCCTGGCGCGACGGCAACTACAAGCGCACCCGTTCCAACGCCTCCCGCACCCAGGCCATCATCGGCATCATCACCCTGCTGCTGATCGCCCTCGTGCTGATCTATGTGACGAAGATTTACGGCTTGCTCGGCGTCTAGATGGAACTCAAGATTCTCCCCAGGAACATCGCGGACATGATTGCCGCGGGAGAGGTCGTCCAGCGGCCTGCTTCCGTGGTGAAGGAACTCATGGAGAACGCCGTGGACGCGGGGGCCGACGAGGTCTCCGTGACGGTGACCGACGCCGGCCGCACCCTCATCCAGGTCATCGACAACGGCAGCGGCATGTCGCCGGACGACGCCGTGCTATGCTTTGAGCGCCACGCCACCTCCAAGATCGCCACCGCGGAGGACCTGCAGGAGATTACCACCTTCGGCTTCCGCGGGGAAGCCCTCGCGTCCATCGCCGCTGTCGCCGACGTGGTCCTCCGGACCCGCCGCGAGGAGGACGAAGTGGGCGTGGAGGTCCATCTTTCCGGCTCCGAACACGTTTCCACGCGCGAAGTCGCCGCCCCGAAGGGATCCAACTTCGCCGTCCGGAACCTGTTCTACAACATCCCCGCCCGCCGCAAGTTCCTCAAGTCCGACAATGTGGAGTTCCGCCACATTTTGGAAGAATTCCAACGCGTGGCCCTTACCCGGCCCGAAATCGCCTTCACGCTCACGCACAACGGTCGCGACATCCATGTCCTGAAGAAAGCCAAGTCCCTCAAGTTCCGCATCACGGACCTCCTGGGGCCTCAACTCGTGGGTGAGGTGATGGACATCCAGGCCGATACCTCCCTGGTCCGGATCCATGGTTTCGTGGGCCGGCCCGAAGCGGCGAAAAAGACGCTGGGGAACCAGTTCCTCTTCGTCAACGGCCGCTACTTCCGCAGTCCCTATCTGCACAAAGCGGTGATGAAAGCCTATGAGGCCCTCATTCCCGAAGGCACGACGCCGTCCTATTTCATCTTCCTGGAGGTGGATCCTTCCACCATCGACGTGAACATCCATCCCACCAAGACGGAGATCAAGTTCGAAGAGGACAGCGTCATCTTCCAGACCCTCTACGCCTGCGTCCGCGAGGCCACGGCCCGCGGCGGCGCCGGCGGAGACATCGACTTCGACAATCCCGAGGCCCGGGAACTGCCCGTCATCGGCCCCCGCTTCGGCGAGTACCGTCCGGTGAGCATCCCGACGGCCGGCGTGGACCCGACCTATAACCCCTTCACGGCCGGAGACGGCAATCTGGACGTCCGGGACTTCTCGCCTATGGGCGGCTCCACAGGCGCCTCCTCCGGCGCGTCGATGCGCCCGTCCTATACCGTCGACAAGCACGAGGATTACGGCAAGCTCTTCGAGGACCGGACCATGCCGACGGCACAGGTCCTGGTGGTCCAGGGCAAGTACATCTTCTCCCAGTCCGCGTCCGGCGTGATGATCGTCCATGTCCGCCGCGCCCGGGAGCGCATCCTTTTCGACCGCTTCCTCAAAGTGCTGAGTCAGGAGGCCCATGTCTCTCAGAGCGCCCTGTTCCCGGTGCAGGTCAATGTGGGCGTGGAAGGGCGCCTGCTCTTCGACGCGAACGCGGACCTGCTGAAGCGCCTGGGCTTCGACATCGAAGCCTTCGGCACCGATACCGTCGTCGTGAACGGCGTCCCCGAGGGCTACAGCACGGAAGCCGGCAAGGTCCATACGATGGTGGGCGACCTCACCCTCATCCTGGCCGACGACCACGGTTCCCTGCCGGAGACCATGACCCAGTCCCTGGCGCAGAAATTCGCCGTCCTGGGTGCGTCCGGCGGCGAAAAGCTCTCCTCCCCGACGGAGGCGCAGCGCCTGGTGGATGCCCTCCTCTCCTCCTCCAATCCTGAATTCACCTCCTCCGGCCGCCGGATCATCAGTATCCTGCCGCTGGACGAAATCGACAAACGTTTCTGATGGCCTTCCAAAGCAATTTCCTCGAAAGGATCCCGCCCGTCACCCGGAGCCTCCTCATCGTCAACGTGATCATGTTCGTGGCCACGCTGATCAATGAGAACTTCATGATCGGCACTTTCGCGATGTTCTACCCGGCTTCGCCGCTCTTCCGGTGGTGGCAGCCGCTCACGCACATGTTCATGCACGGCGGCTGGTGGCACATCTTCTTCAACATGTACACCCTCGTGATGTTCGGCATGGTGGTGGAACGGGCCCTCGGGACGAAGAAGTTCCTGATCCTGTATTTCGTCACGGGCCTCGGCGCCGTCGCGCTGCACACGGGTGTGGAATGGCTGCAGGTCCATCAGGCGCTCGCCTCGACGGACGCGGCCCTGTCGCAGGATGTCATCGACCTGTTCCGCACCCCGATGGTCGGCGCCTCCGGCGCCATCTACGGTGTACTCGTCGCCTTCGCGATGCTCTATCCCGAGGCGCGGATGACCCTCATCTTCCCGCCCGTCACGCTGGACGCGAAGTGGATGGTGGCCATCTTCATCGGCATCGAACTCCTCACCGGTATCACCGGCGCGCAGATGGGCGTGGCCCATTTCGCGCACCTGGGCGGCGCCCTGTTCGGTTTCCTGCTCGTCCTGTATTGGCGTAAACGCGGCGAATTATGGCGGAGGTAAAGAAACGGCACGGGTGGTTCTCCCGGCTCACGTTCGGGACAGTCTCGCTGGCGCTCGGCGGCCTGCTGGCCTTGAGCTACGTGTCCGTGCTCGTGAACCCCGCAAAGGCGTGGTTCTTCACCATCTTCGGCCTCCTGTTCATCCCGGTGCTGGTCCTGACGGTCCTGTTCTTTGTCTGGGCCCTTTTCCGGCGCTCCCGGATGACCGGCTTCCTGCTGGTGATGCTCCTGCCGGCCATCTTCCTCATCGGCAAGTACTACCAGTTCAAGGCCCCGGAACCGGAGCGGGAACCCACGCTCAAGGTCGTCTCTTATAACGTGGGCCTGTTCATGCACGGCAACATGGGCGACAAGCGGCTGGTCCTGGCCGATTCCGTTGCCGCCTTCCTTCGCAGCACGAATGCCGACGTCATCTGCCTGCAGGAATTCCATCTTCCGAATACCCTGAACATGGAAGCCTGGTTCCGTGACCGCTTCCCGGGCTATCATGCTGAGTATTATGTGCTCACAGGGGAGAGCGGGCACGCGGGGAATGTCACGCTGTCGCGGCGCCCTGTCCTTTATAAAGGCAAGTTGGACTTCGAGAAGTCCACGAACCTGGCCCTCCATACCGACATCCAGTTGGACTCCACGGTCCTGCGCTTCTACAACTGCCATTTCGAAAGCTACAACATCTCCCTGTCCGGCCTGGTGAAGTCCATCGGCCACCATACCGACGAGATGGTGGAGGATACCGGCCGGAAGATGCGCCGAGGCATCACGCAGCGGCCCCGGCAGGTGGAGGAAGTGATGAAAGATGTGGATGAATGTCCCGTCCGCTCGGTGGTTTTGGGCGATTTCAATGACAATCCGCTTTCCTATACGCTGTACCGTCTTTCCCGCGGCCGCCAGGACTCTTTCGTCCAGGCTGGCAAAGGCTTCGGCGCCACCTTCCGCCCCCTGTGGCCGCTGCTGCGGATTGACTACATCCTCTATCCCCGCGACCTGCATGTCGTGAGCTACGAGGTCCCGAAAGTCAAGTATTCCGACCATTATCCCGTCATTGCCACCTACTATGAAACGCGATGAAGTCCTTGCCGAGGCCCTGAAGACCCTCCGGGCCGGCGGCACGATCCTGTATCCCACCGACACCGTCTGGGGGCTGGGCTGCGATGCCACCAACCCGGAAGCCGTGGCGAAGATCTATGCCATCAAGCGGCGGAGCGAAGCCAAGTCGCTGGTCCTCCTGGCCGCGGACCTGGACATGGTAGCTAAGTACGTACGGCAGGTTCCGTCCATGGCGGTGGAACTCGTGGAGGTCAATGACAAGCCCATGACGATCATTTATCCCGAGGCGCAGGCCGGGGTGGAAGGGGAGCCCGGCGACCGCTGGCACCTCGCCTGGAACGCCGTCGCCGAAGACGGCTCCGTGGGCATGCGCATCCCGCTGTTCGACTTCTGCAGGGACCTGGCCTTCAAGCTCGGCCGCCCGGTCGTTTCTACATCCGCGAACATCTCCGGCGAGCCCACGCCCGCCCGTTTCAGCGAAATCCCGCAGGAGATCAAGGACGCCGTCGATTTCGTCGTCCCGCCCTCCATCGACACCGACTCCACCGGCAAAGCCTCCCAGATCATCAAGGTCGGGATGGACGGCGAGATCGAGATCATCCGGATGTAATCCTTGTCATTTCGAACGAATCCCTTGTCATTTCGAGCGAAGTCGAGAAATCTATTATGGAACTGTTCTATGCATACGACTCCGATGGCCGTACCTGCCGGCTGGACGCCGACGAGTCCGGCCACTGCTGTCGCGTGCTGCGGCACCGCGCCGGGGATGAGATCCATGTGATCGACGGCCTCGGGACGATGTACCGCTGCCGGCTCACGGACGATAACCCCAAGGGTGCCGAGGCTGAGGTGCTTGAGGCCTTCCCGGGCTGGGGTGGTCACCCCTACCGGCTCACGGTCGCATGCTGCCCCACGAAGAACAACGACCGTTTCGAGTGGTTTGTAGAAAAGGCCACGGAGGTGGGTGTGGACCGCATCGTGCCTACCATCGGCGAGCGATCCGAGCGCAAGGTCTATAAGACAGACCGCGCCCTCCGCATCGCCCTCTCCGCCACCAAACAATCCCTCAAGGCCCGCATCCCCGAAATCGCGGAGCCGGTTTCCGTCAAGGATTTCATCTGTCATTCCGAGCCCGCGGAGCAGGCGAAGGAATCTCTCAAGCTCATCGCCTATTGCTTCGAAGGCGACACGAAGCGTATCTCCATTCAGGAAGCTTTGAAAGCCTACGAAGGGAAAGACGTCACCATCCTGATCGGCCCGGAAGGGGATTTCTCCCCGGAGGAAGCACGCCTGGCCGTGGAGCACGGCTACATTCCCGTCCATCTCGGCGCTTCGCGCCTCCGTACGGAAACCGCCGCGGTCCTTGCGGCCACGGCGGTGTACCTATCCTATGAATAGCCTCTTTGCTGTCTCTCATTGAGAGTTGGTGACAACTAGTGGCTGGTTCCTCCCCAACTTGAAGTCGCATTTTGCGACCTCAAGTTTGTGGCTCAGGCGTCTGCTATTGTTGGCGCAGGTGAAATCGCTTTTTGGCGCAGACGAGGGAAAAGGGTAAGGACCTGCGACGCTATAGTGCATAAGAGCCCATTTTGCGTCGCAGGTCCCCCACTAAAAAACACACCTGCACCAAAAAGTGTAGAGACCTGCTCCAAGAGTGCCTTCCGACGCATCCGTACGGAAACCGCCGCGGTCTTGGCGGCCACGGCGGTGTAGTCATTTCCCGGTGAGTTGGCAACCTGTTCCGGCAAAAAGGAGAATGGCGGGGCGCCTGCGACACTTTTTTGAAAGTTTTTGGGCAGAATTCAACATTTGCTATCTTTGCAGGACCATGTTTATCGGACTCATATCGGATTCGCACGGCGTGTTTTCGCCGGAGTTCAAGGAGTTCCTCCGGGATGTCGACGAGATCTGGCATGCCGGGGACTTCGGGGGCGGACTGGACACGGAGGCGGAGATCGCTGCCTTCAAGCCGCTCAAGGGCGTCATCGGCAACTGCGATGACCGGCGGCTGCTGGATCGGTGCCCGCTGTTCCGCTGCTGGGAGTGCGAGGGTTTGAAAGTGCTGATGACCCATATCGGCGGGTCACCCGGCCACTATTATCCTGAGGCCCGGGCGCTCATCCGGCGGTATCGGCCCGATATCTTTGTCTGCGGGCATTCCCACATCCTGAAAGTTATGGATGATAAGTCCGAAAAAGTCCTGTATATCAACCCTGGGGCCTGTGGTAACCAAGGCTGGCACGCTTTCCGGACAGCCCTCCGCTTTCATATTGATAGCGGGAAAGTCCATGACATGGAGGTCTTCGAGCTGAATCGCAGATAGGCTGTAATGAAATTGTAATATCCCTAAATTATAAATATTTTAAAAAATTCTTGCTTGTTTCAAGAATAGGGTGTACCTTTGCCGCCCGAAAGTGTTTTGTTTAACTAGTTAGTAAAAACTTACAACCATGAAAAAGGTATTTATGTCCGCCGCCGTCATCGCGATGATGATCTGCGCCGCCGCTTGCGGAAACAACAATTCCAAGAAGGCTGAGTCCGAGGCCGAGGCTGCCGTCGAGGCTGCTGCCGAGGAAGTCAAGGATGCTGTCGAGGCCGTCGACACCACTGTCGCCGCCGCCGCTGATTCCGTCGTTGCTGCCGCCAACCAGGTCGTCGCCGAGTAAGCGAAGTCCCGCAATCATTGCGATGAGATATTGTCCCGAGATGGAACAATATCTTTTTTTTGTATCTTAGCGGAACGAAAGACGACGGATCATGGCTGTGAAAGGATCGACGAAAGCGAAGACCGTGTGGTTCTGCTCGAACTGCGGCAACGAGTACTCCAAGTGGATGGGCAAATGTCCCGCCTGCGGGGAGTGGAATACGATGGTGGAGAAGGAAGTGGTGACGGGGAAGCGCCCGCTTGCGGTGTCCGTCCCCGGGGCCGGCCGCAAGCCAATGCCCTTGAAGGATGTGTCCACGACCGCGGAGGACCGCGTGTCCCTCGGCAGCGCCGAGGTGGACCGCCTCCTCGGCGGCGGCATCGTCAAAGGCTCCCTGGTGCTGATGGGCGGCGAACCCGGCATCGGCAAGTCCACCCTTTCCCTCCAGATTCCCCTCAGCTGCCCCGCTTTGAAAGTCCTCTATGTCACGGGTGAGGAAAGCGTCAAGCAGGTGAAAATGCGGGCGGACCGCCTGGGTGGCGACGCCTCCAACTGCTTGATTTACAGCGAAACCCTGATGGACAACATCATTGCTGAGGCAGAAGAGACCGCCCCGGACCTCGTCATCGTGGACTCCGTCCAGACGATGTACTGCCAGAACGTGGAGTCCACCGCCGGTTCCGTGACGCAGGTCAAGGAGGTCGCCGCCGCGCTGCTCCGCTTCGCGAAGGGCAGCGGCATCCCGGTCATCCTCATCGGCCATATCACCAAGGAAGGTGCCATCGCGGGCCCGAAGGTACTGGAGCACATTGTCGATGTGGTCCTGCAGTTCGAGGGTGAGAACCGCGGTCCCTACCGCGTCCTTCGCAGCATCAAGAACCGCTTCGGATCCACCGCGGAACTCGCCGTGTTCGAGATGACCGGTGCAGGCCTCCGCCAGGTGGCGAATCCTTCCGAGCTCCTCATCCCCCAGCACGAGGACGGACTCAGCGGCACGGCCGTGAGCGCCATGCTGGACGGCAACCGGCCCTTCATGTTCGAGGTACAGGCCCTGGTCTCGTCGGCCGTGTACGGTACGGCGCAGCGCAGCGCGACGGGCTTTGACGTCCGTCGCCTGAATATGCTCCTCGCCGTGCTGGAACGCCGCGCCGGTTTCAAACTCAGCCAGAAGGACGTGTTCCTGAACATGGCCGGCGGCCTGCGCATCACGGACCCGGCCTGCGACCTCGCGGTCGTGGTGGCCGTCCTTTCCTCCAACTTCGACTACGCCATCCCAAGCGATGTGTGCTTCGCCGGCGAAGTGGGCCTCAGCGGCGAAATCCGGCCGGTTTCCCAGGCCGAACGCCGCGCCGTGGAGGCCGCCCGCCTGGGCTTCCGCCGCATCTTCGTCTCCTCCTACACCCGCTTCGACCGCAAGCCCGAGGGCATCGAGGTCGTGAAAGTGGCCGACATCCCCGCCCTCGTTAAATCCCTGTTCCGATGAAAATGACGATGAAACAGATCAACCGGTACCTCTTTCCGTTGTTGATCCTGATTGCGGTGTTCCTCGCCTTCAACCGCCCGAAGGCGTTCACGAAGGAGGAGCGCCTGATCATCCGCCAGTCCGATTCCGTGATGTACGTGACCGTGTGGCCGGAGGACAGCGCGGTCCTGCGCACGCCCTGCGGCGACCTCACGAAAGCCGAACTCAAGTCCAAGGAACTAAAGACCCTGATGGCCAAGATGCTGGCCACTGTGCGCGCCCCGCAGCATGACGGCGTGGGCATCGCCGCGCCCCAGGTGGGCATTTCCAAGCGCATCATCTGCCTCCAGCGTTTCGACAAGGACGGCGGCCCGTTCGAGTGCTACCTGAATGCGCACATCGACAGCCTCTTCGGGGACATCGGCAAGGGGCCGGAAGGCTGCCTGTCCGTCCCGCCCATGCGCGGCCTCGTCCCGCGCTACACGGATGTCATCGTCTCCTATGTTCATCCGGAAACGCTTGAGCCCAAGCGCGATACCGTCCACGGCTACACCGCGGTCATCTTCCAGCACGAATGCGACCACCTGGACGGCCGTCTGTACATCGACCGGGCCGACACCGTTTACGTTTCTACCGCTTGGGAAGCGGAAAGGCGGGCGTTCGACTATACCCGTCCGGACTGGTGGCCGCTGCCGTAGTCCTTTCCCTGCCAAGTATCTCTTTCCAGCAAGCGCCGCTCCAGGAGCTGGTGCAGGTCCGATGCGCGCACGCCCCATCCGGGAACGGCGAGAAAGCGGGGCGGGACGCTCGCGGCGAGCCGGCCGACGGCGATGTCCGGGCGCAGGCGCTCCAGGAGATCGACCAGAAGGTCGATGTACGCGCCCAGCGTCCAACGGACAAAACCGTCCGGCCGGGCGGCGAATTCCTCCGCCATCGGCGTTCCTTTCAGGATTTGCAGTTGATGGAACTTGACGCTGTCCAGCGGAAGGGCATTGATGCGGGAAACATCTTCCAGCAAGGTTTCCCGCGTTTCGCCCGGCAGGCCCAGGATGAAGTGCCCGCAGACGGGAATGCCGCGGGCGGCGGTTTCCCGTACAGCCCGTTCCGTGCAGGCGAAATTGTGCCCCCGATGCACCCACAGCAGGGTTTCATCCCGACACGACTCGATTCCGTATTCCATCCGGGCGCACCCGAGAGAAGCGATGTAATCCAACTTTTCCGCATCCACGCAATCCGGCCGGGTACCGATGACGATGCCGGAAACGGCAGGATGCGCCAATGCTTCCGTGTAGACTTCCCTTAGTCGCTCAAGCGGTGCATGCGTATTGGAAAACGATTGGAAATAGGCGAGATAGGGTCCGTGTGACTTTCCCCGTGCCGCATGAAAAGCAATTCCTTCGTCAATCTGCTGCGTGATGCTTTTCTGCGGAGAACTGTAAGCAGGATGGAACGCGGCGTTGTCACAGAACGTGCACCGGCCGTGCGGGCACGTGAATCCCGCGTCCACGACCAACTTTTGTCCGGGCTCTTTCGCGGCATGATATCGTTTTCCCTCCCACTCCATAGGACAAAGATAAGAAAAAGCTATCTTTGTATTGTTATAGTCAAACAGATATGAAGAAGCTCCTCCTGCTGGCGGCGGCACTGGTGGCCGCCTCCGCCGTTTCCCTGGCGGACAACATCCGTTTCGCGTCGCACCCTTCGCTTTCCCCGGACGGAAAGCAGATTTATTTCAGCTATGACGGAGACATCTATTGCGTGCCCGTCGCAGGTGGGCAGGCCACGGCCGTCATCACGATGCCCGGGGTACAGGATTCCCCGCTCGTTTCCCCGGATGGTAAATGGCTGGCCTTCAGTTCCGACATCCAGGGCAACAACGATGTCTATATCGTTCCTGTCGCCGGCGGACAGGCCGTCCAGCTGACGTTCCACGAGGCGCCGGACGTGCCGGTGGGCTGGTCGCCGAAGTCGGACCGGATCTACTTCGAGTCCACGCGCGAGAGCGCCCGCAAGACCACCTTCCAGGTGGCCGTCGCGGGCGGCACCCCGCAGCGGATGTTCGACGGCTTTTTCAACACGGTCGTCAACCTCGCCGAGAATCCCAAGACGGGCGAATTCCTCTTCAACGAGTCCATGGAGAGCATCAGTTTCCCCACCCGGAAACGTTATGTCGGCGACCACAATCCCAACATCAAGAGCTGGAATCCCCGCACCAAGGCCTACCAGGAATTGACCGACTACATCGGTAAGGACCAATGGCCCATGGCGGACAAGGACGGCAACATCTACTACGTCAGTGACGAGCTGAACAAGGAGTCCAACATCGTCAAATATGTCAAGGGCGGAAAGCCGCAGCAGCTCACCTCCTTCGACAAGTCCGTCCAATATCCGTCCATCGCGTTCGGCGGGTCGGCCATCGTGTTCCTGAAAGACTATGAGATCCATGTCCTGGAACCGGCCACCGCGAAGGTTTCGGTTCCGCAGATTCAGATTGCCTCCGGCCGTGTCGAGGTCCGCAGGGCCTTTGAAGGGCAGACGCCCACGGCGGCGGATGTCTCCCCGGACGGGAAGAAGTTCGCGCTGGTCATCCGTGGCGGCCTGTATGTATCCGACACGAAATGCAAATACCTCCAGAAGTTGGACACGCCTGCGGATGAGCGGGTGGATGAAGTGGTCTGGGCCCATGACAGCAAGACCCTCTACTACACGCGGACGGACAAGGGTTGGACCAACCTCTTCCGGATTGCGGCCGACGGAAGCGCCGGCGAATCGCCCGTGTTCCTGACGGAAAACAACACCACAAGCCTGCAGGCCGACGCGAAACGCGAAAAGCTCGCCTTCATCGACGGCAGCCGCGCAGTAATGCTGCACGATATGAAGGCGGGAACCACCACCCAAGTCGCCGAAGCGGAGTTCTGGTCTTTCCAGGGTTACAATCTCGCCTTCTCAAAAGACGGCACCTGGCTGGCCTTCGATGCCATGCACCGGTTCGAGAGCGACATCTTCCTCTACAACCTCAAGGACGGAAGCCTGCGGAATTTCACCCGTTCCGCTTCGGTGGAACGGAATCCCGTCTTCACGCCTGACGGGAAATACATGTACCTGCTGGCCAACCCTACGGCCTCCTCGTTCCCCCGGGGAGCCCGGCCCGCCCTGTACAAGCTTCCGCTCCGGAAGTATGACACCCCCTTCAAGTCCGAGAACGTAGAGGACCTGTTCAAGGACAAGAAGGACAAGCCGAAGAAGGATTCGACCGTCGTCATCGACTTCAAGGACATCCATGAAAGGATGACCCGTGTCGAGCGTGAAGGTTCCCAGGGAAATCCGTATATCTACTCCGCGAAGGGCAAGGACTATCTTTTGTACATGTCGATGGGCGCGGGCACCCCGGGCGTCTTCTCCCTGGAGATTTCCGATCCGGAGGCGAAGCCCAAGGCCATCAAAGACCTCCGCGGCGGCACTTTCTTCAACAGCAAGGACGCGCTGTACTGCCTGTCGTCCGGCGCCATCTACAAGGTCGATCCGGGCGCGGGTTCCGCTACCAAGACCGAGGTCAAGAAAGACGTGGAAGCCGTGCTGGACAACGAGTTCCGGCAGATGTTCTATGAGACCTGGGCCGTGCTGGAACAGAACTATTACGACGTGCATTTCCACGGCGCGGACTGGCCGGCGGTCCGGGACTATTACGCCTCGCTTCTCCCTTACGTCCGGACGCGTGCGAACCTCCGCACGCTCCTCGCCGACCTCCTGGGCGAGTTGAATTCTTCGCACCTGGGCTTCTCCTCCAGCGGTGCTGAGGAAAAGCAGGAGACCCGCACCCGCACCTATGGCACCGGAATCCTCTTTGACAAGGCTTCCCCGTACAAGGTCGCGGGTATCCTCGCGGATTCCCCGACCGACCGGTACGGAATCGATGTCAAGAAAGGCGATGAACTGGTCGCCGTAAACGGTGTGCGGGTGGACAAGAACACGAACCGCGAGAAATACTTCTCCGGCGCCGTACCCATGGACGAATTGAAACTCACCTTCAGCCGTGGCGGCAAGGAGTTCGACACCAAGGTCCATACCACGACAGCCGCAGCGCTCAAGACGCTCGCTTACAAGGAATGGGAGGAGCAGCGCGCCGACATGGTCACGGCCAAGACCGGCGGGAAGGTCGGGTACATCCACATGCGGGCGATGGGTGCGGAGGACCTGGAGTCCTTCCTGCTCAAGATGCATACGGAAGTGTTCGACAAGGACGCGCTCATCCTGGACCTGCGGTACAACAACGGCGGCAATGTCCACAAGGAGGTCATCGACTTCCTCCGCGGCCAGTCCCACTTTGAATGGGCCTACCGCGACTTCCCGCGGACGAGCCATCCCAACGTCACTCCGGGCGACCGTCCTATCGTCGTGCTGGTCAATGAGCACAGCCTTTCCGACGCCGAGGTGACCTCCAACGGCATCAAGACCCTCGGCATCGCGAAGCTCGTGGGCACGGAGACCTACCGCTGGATCATCTTCACCTCGTCCGTCCGCCTGCTGGACGGTTCCACCTGCCGCATGCCGGCCTGGGGCTGCTACAGCGTCCTCGACGGTTCCGACCTGGAGAACACCGGCGTCAAGCCAGACATCTACGTCAAGAATACTTTCAAGGACCGCCTGGAAGGCAAGGATCCTCAATTGGATGCGGCAATCGCCGAGGTCCTGAAGGAGATGAAATAAGGAGTATCACTTAAATCATTACAACTATGGCTGATCAAATTAGAGAGGAGTGGTTCGCCACCTATCCGTTTGTCCTCCTGCAGGACATCGTGGTCAAAACCGTCAAGAAGACGGAAGGCAAGGGAAAGAAGAAAGTGGTCGTGGAGGAGAAACAGGAGCGGAAACTGCAAGTCGTCAAACAGTTGCTCTTTGGTGACTACATCAAGGCCATCGTGAAAGATGGGGCCTACGTGACGGAAACTTTTGACGGTGTGGAGTACGTCAAGGTCCATTGCCGGAATGCCGACGGCTACCTCAGATGGGACCAGATGCAGGAAGAGCGGCCCGTAGAGATCAATTTCATCGACGTGGGGCAGGGCGACGGATGCCACATCGTCACTCCGGACGACAAGCATTTCCTGGTCGATGCCGGCAAGGAGAACAACATGTATCGTTTCCTGAAATGGCGGTTCAACCTGCGCTCACCCAAGAACAAGGCGCCGGGATTCACCGTGGTCATCACGCATTCGGACGAGGATCATTATAAGGGATTTAAGGAAATATTCGAAAAAGCGAAGCCGGTCGAGCAACCGGAAGGCACGCCGGAAGAGGAGAAGAAGACTCCGCAGATCCGGATTAAGAAAATCTATCACAATGGAATGATCGAGGGGAGCGGCAATGTCCCGGAAGCGCTGGGAACCGTCGTTACCCATGATGGGAAGAAATACATTACCGACCTGTGCGACACGAATGACGATTATAAGAAACGGGTCGAGGATATCGAATCCGGCCGCGTCTTGGACAAGGACGGCGATGTGATCCCTGCCGGGAGATTCATCGACATGTTGCAGTTGACCGAAGCCCCCAAGGCATCCCTGCGGGCGGGTACCGAAGACAAGCCGGTCTATCTCTATAACAAGAACGGGATGACGATGGAGATCATGGGGCCGATCGCTGAGGATATCGACGGGAAGCCCGCTCTGCCTTATTTCGGCTCTGCCGGAAAGACGAAGAACGGCCATTCGGTCATCATCAAGCTGACGGTCGGCCATCTGAAGCTCCTTCTCGGAGGTGACCTGAACATGGAGGCGGAGAATTACCTGCTCAAGAAATACTCCGGCCAAGATGTGGAAGCCCTTGTGAAGTCGATGAAAAAGAAACTGAAACCGGAGACAAGGACGGCGAAGGAAGCTGAATTGCAAGCGGCCATCGGGGAAGCCCGGAAATACCTGGGGGTGGATATCGCCAAATCCTGCCACCATGGCAGCGACGAATTTACCAGCGAGTTCCTGCAGGCGCTGAATCCGCTCGCGACGGTGATTTCCAGCGGTGACGAAGAGTCTTACTGCCATCCCCGTCCCGACACCTTGGGTACCATCGGCAAATACAGCCGCGGCCATCGCCCCATGATTTACTCCACCGAACTGGCCCGGTCCGGCAAGGAATTCCTGAAACTGGACAAACTGGACCTCTCCTCCCAGAAGAAGAATGAACGGGTGGTGACCGTCTACGGCATGATCAACGTGCGCACGGACGGCAACAAGGTGATTTTCGCCCAGAAACTGGAAAAGAAGGCCTCCAGCGGACATACCTGGGACATCCACACGCTGGAATGGAACGAAGAGAAAGGCGAGTTCGAGCTGGTCGGAGCGAAGGAATAACAAGCTTTCTTTTTCGGACAGAATTGATTAACTTTGGAAGAGGTAATACAACGCTTATGAAAAAGATCATCCTTTTGCTTGCCGGCTGCCTGTTTTTCGCCGCGTCCTATGCGCAGGAACCGGTTACTTTCACTGCTGAGCAGGACCACCAGAACATGCTGGACCAGCTGGGAATCAAATCCATCCGGCGCGGGTTTGATGCCGATGAAAAGAGTCCTTACGCCGCCAACTACGACGAAAGCAAGGCCAATCCCTTCCCGGTGCTTCCGGAGATTCTCCGGACGAATGCGGGCAAGAAGGTGACTACCGCGAAGCAGTGGTGGGAAGTCCGCAGGCCGGAGATTGTCGAAGGCTTCGAGAGCGAGGTGTACGGCCGCGTCCCGGCCAATGTCCCGGGCGTAACCTGGACCGTCGAGGCGGAGGAGATCGAAATGGTCGGCATGATGCGGGCCAAGGCCAAGCAGCTCAGGGGCCATGTGGACAATTCCGCCTGCCCCTCGATCCATGTCGATATCAAGATGGTCGTCGTGACGCCCGCCAATGCCAAGGGGCCGGTTCCGCTGCTGATGATGTTCGGTCCCGCGAACCTTCCGAACCCCGTCAAGCCCGGCGGTGAAGACATGGCCGTCATCAACAAGGCGATCCGCCAGATGCTGGAGAACAATCCGGAAACGGCGGAACTGATGAAGAAGTATCCTGCCTGGCAGCCTTTCGAGCCCGCCAATCCTTTCGCGGCGTTCATGCGCCCGAGCCAGCAGGCTCCCGGCCAGGATCCGCCGTCCAACCAGCAGCTCCTCGCCGCTGGCTGGGGCTATGCGATGATCGATCCCAGCAGCATCCAGGCGGATAACGGTGCCGGTCTTACCCGGGGCATCATCGGCCTTACCAACCACGGCCAGCCCCGCAAACCGGACGATTGGGGTGCCCTGCGCGCCTGGGCCTGGGGTGCCGCCCGCGGTCTGGATTATCTCGAGACCGACCCGGACGTGGACGCGAAGCACGTCGGCATCGAGGGCGTCTCCAGATACGGCAAGGCGGCGCTGGTGACCCTGGCATTCGAAGAGCGTTTCTACATGGGCCTGATCGGCTCGTCCGGAAAGGGCGGCGCCACCCTGCACCGTCGTATTTTCGGCGAAGGCCTGGAGAATCTCTCCAATGCCGGTGAGTACCACTGGATGGCCGGCAACTACATCAAATATTGCGCAATCGAGTCGAAGACGGGCGCCTGGAACGCCGGTATGCTGCCGGTGGATTCCCACGAACTCATCGCGCTCTGCGCACCGCGCCTGGTCTTCATCAGCTACGGTATTCCGGAGAAGGGCGACGCCCTCTGGCTGGACCAGTATGGCAGCTGGCAGGCGACCGTGGCCGCCGGTGAGGTGTTCAAACTGCTCGGTGCGAAGGATCTGGGCCTGTCCAACGATTACCGCAAAGAGCCGATGCCGCCGGTCCTGACCGGCCTTCTGGATGGTGAACTCGCCTGGCGTCAGCACGACGGCGGCCACACGGACGGCCCCAACATGAAGTATTTCATCGAATGGGCGACGGGCAAGATCCGGAAGTGACGAATCCAAAAAAAGTATTATCTTTGCAGTCGATTTAATTCAGTACGCTATGAATCTCAGAGACATCAAGAAAGACATCGAGTATGTGATCGGCGCATTCGTGGATGACTGCGCACTGTTCCTTTCCGTTCATCCGGGCAAGAACGCCGATGAGGTGGCGAACCTCATCGATGGCGCCGTGGACCTCTTCAACGAACTCCGTGACAAGCTGGGCAAGCCGGAAGGCAACAAGAAGGCCTACTACGACGGTATCCGCAAGGAACTCCTCGAGAAGACCGACGCCCTCTACGACCAGCTCAGCGAGGCTGTGAAGAAGGGTCTCGGCGACTAAGCAGCCTCACATATCCATATGAAAAAGGTGCCCGGAGTGCTCTCCGGACACCTTTTGTCGTATTCAGGCACCCCTTCGGGGAAGTTACAGCATCGCTTCAATCAGGTCGCCCAGCGTCTCGCGAAGGGCGGCCGTTTTCGCTGTGGCACCGTTCACCATCAGGGAGAAGATGCAAGCGGGCTTGCCCGTTTCGTCCAGGATATAGCCGCTATAGCAGAGGACCCCGTCCATGGAGCCGCTCTTGACGCGGATGCGGGATTTCTGGTCGGCGGGGAGTTTGGGAAGGAGCGTGCTCAGCGTGCCTTCACCTGGCTGAGGGAAGCTGGCGAGGAAGGCCTCGAAACCGCGGGAGCGGGTCATCGACCGCAGGAACGAGACGAAGAAAGCGGGCGAGGCGGAGTTCAGGCGTGACAGGCCGCTGCCGTCCTCGAGGCGGATGCCGGCCAGGTCGCTCTCCATCAGGTCCTCGAGCACATCGTATACCGCTACGCGGCAGCTGTCGTATACGGCGATACCGGAGGCCTTTTCGCCCATCTGGCGGAAGATGGCCTCCGCATAGAAGTTGTCGCTGAGGACGTTCGTCTGCCGGACGATCCGGGAAAGGATGGGTGAGGTGGACTGGCCAAGTACCTGCGGCGTACCGGCCTTGTACGCGGGGACGAAGTCCGCGCCCCGGACGTAGCCGCCGCGGTCGATGTCGGCATAGCCGCCGGAGATGTCCCAGCCCGTGTCGCGGAGGTTCTGCCAGAAGTAATAGGCACAGGTGAGGGCGCCGTACTTGTTCGCGAAATGCTCCACCTTGGGCTTGCGGTCGATGGAATAGGTTCCGCGCAGCTCCGCATAAGGCGCCAGGTCTGTGGTGTACAGGTACAGGCTGTTGCCGGTGCCCTTGGGTGCGGTTATTGTCCGGTTGCTGAAGTGTATCCAGGGGGTTTCGGGATGGCGCTGGGTTACCTTGACCGGCTCGCCTTCCGCTCCGGCCGACACGAGATAGTCGATGGCGTTTTCATAGAAGCTTAATGCATTGCAGCCGGCGCCATAATAGGTGCCCGTGTCGTCGTAGCCCCAGGTCGTGTTCTCCAGGTGGCCTTCATAGGCCCGTCCGTCGCCGATGATGCGACCGTCGATGCGGCTGATCCCGGCATCCTTGAGCATGGACTTCCAGCGCCAGAACAGGGCGTCCGGCTTTACGGCGACGGTATCCACGACACCGATGGTCGGGTCGCCCCCGCCGATGATGTATACGTCCCCGTGCAGGGTGCCGTCCTCCACGGTGCCCGTGTAGCCGATGCCCGTCTCGAACCGGAAATCCGGTCCGAGGGCATGCAGCGCCGTCCCCGTGGTGACGAGCTTGAGGTTGGACGCCGGCACCATCCGGCGGCCGGGCTCCCGGCTCGCCAGCACGTGCCCGGCCGCGTCCTGCACCATCACCCCCACGACCGCCCCCTTGAGCGGTTCCGCCTTCACGGCCTGGTCCACTTTCTGCTGCAGCGTCTGCGCCTGCAGCCCGAGGCACCCCCCGACGAGCATGCCAAGAATCATCCATGTACGCATACTGCAAAGATAGTTTTTTTTCGTATCTTTGTTACTTGCTATTCTAAACGATATGAAAAAGACAGTGCTTGTGTCCGGCGGGGCGGGGTTCATCGGGAGCCACGTCACCGTGGAACTCATTGAGGCGGGCTACGACGTGGTGGTCGCCGATAATTTCTCCAACTGTGACCTCACCTGCTTCGAGGGCGTGAAGAAGATCACCGGCCGGGACGACATCCCGCTGGTGGAAATGGATTTCTGCGACGCGGAAGCCGTGAAGAAGATCTTTACCGACTATCCCATCGACGCGGTCATCCATTTCGCCGCCTTCAAGGCCGTGGGCGAGTCCGTCGCGAAGCCGCTGATGTACTATCAGAATAACCTCCTGAGTTTCATGAACGTGCTTCAGGTCGCCCAGGATAAGGGCGGCTGCAATGTGCTGTTCTCCTCCTCGGCCACTGTCTACGGTGAGCCCGAGGCCGTCCCCGTCACGGAAAAGACCCCGCGCCAACCCGCCATGTCGCCGTACGGCAACACCAAGACCATGTGCGAGGACATCCTCCGCGACACGGTAAAGGCCAATGGCGGGGCCGTCAAGGGCATCCTCCTCCGCTATTTCAACCCCATCGGCGCACACCCGAGCGCCCTGATCGGCGAACTCCCGCGCGGCATCCCCAACAACCTGGTTCCGTTCATCACGCAGACCGCCATCGGCAAGCGTGAATGCCTGAACATCTTCGGCAACGATTATCCCACCCCGGACGGCACCTGCCTTCGCGACTATATCGACATCGTGGATCTCGCCAAGGCCCATGTGTACGCCGTTACCCGCATGGTCGAGGGGAAGATGAAGGAGGACTGTGAGGTCTTCAATATCGGTACCGGCCGGCCGGTTTCCGTGCTGGAACTGGTCTATGCGTTCGAGAAAGTGAACGGGGTACCCGTCCCGCACAAGTTCGCTCCGCGCCGGCCCGGCGACGTCACCGCCATCTGGGCGGACCCGACCCTCGCCAACGAGGAAATGGGCTGGAAAGCCACCCGCACGGTCGAAGAAACCCTTGCCGCCGCCTGGGCCTGGGAAAAGCACCTGGCCGGACAATAACCCGATCATGGACAGAATCTCCAAATACATCCTTTGCGCCGCCGTCCTCCTGACGGCGGCCTTGTCTTTGCAGGCCCAGCCCGAACTGACGCTCGAAGACATCTACGTGAAGGGAACCTTCCGCGCCCGGGGCGTCCCCCAGCCTACCTGGATGGAAGACGGCCGTTCCTATTCCGCCCTGACGGAGCAGGGACTTGTCCGGGTCGATGCCGCCACCCTCGCGGAGACCGTCATCGTCCCCCAGGCCGCCTTCGTCCCCGAAGGGGCCAATGAACCCCTCCGCATCGAGGACTATACCTGGTCTGACGACAAGTCCAAACTTGTCATTTACACCAACTCCCGTCGGGTCTGGCGCCGGAACACCCGCGGCGACTACTGGCTCCTGAATGTCGCCGCCGGCACCATCCGCCAGCTTGGGAAAGGGCTGGAGCCCGCCCGGATGATGTACGGGAAACTGTCCCCGGCCGGTGACCGGTTCGCCTATGTCTATTACAACAACCTGTACGTGGAGGACGTGGCCACCGGTGAGCGCCGCCAGTTGACCTTCGACGGCAGCGAGGTCTTCATCAATGGCAATTTCGACTGGGTGTACGAGGAGGAACTGAGCTGCTACGACGGCTGGCGCTGGAGCCCCGACGGAAAGAAGATTGCCTATTGGCATTCCGATACCGGCGGCACGGGTACCTTCCTGAT
>JAEEGK010004255.1_pt1 | contig 35235 bp, 36 predicted proteins | sample 8958771 | NCBI WGS metagenome assembly JAEEGK01 (sample SAMN16246547, study PRJNA631951) | gut metagenome | biome: gut microbiome; feature: rumen; material: SC-attached | host: Bos | place: Iran: Karaj | collected 2018-10 | reverse complement strand
TTGGTGCCTTCTTTATGGCAACAGATTACGTTACCTCACCAATTACACCTATGGGCAAGGTACTATTTGGTATTTGTCTAGGTGTTCTTACAGGTATATTTAGAATATTTGGAAATAGTGCAGAGGGCGTCAGCTTTGCAATTATTTTCAGTAATCTATTGGTACCATTAATTGAAAAGGTTACAGTGCCTCGTGCTTTTGGCGTTACAAGAGTCAAAAAACCAAAGGAGGTGAAGGCTAATGAATAAATTAGTTAAAGATGCTTTGGTTCTTACTTGTATTACAGTCATTGCCGGATTCGCCCTTGGTCTTGTTTACGAGATTACAAAGGCGCCTATTGCAAAGGCAGAGGAAGACGCTTTGCAAAAGGCTTATCAGACAGTATTTTCTGATGCTAAATCATTTGCAGATTTGGACGGCTTTGATTCAGCAAAGGCTACTGATATAGTTTCAAAGGCCGGCTTCACAGACGACACAATCGACAATTGTGTACAGGCCCTTGATGCTAGTGGCAATCCAATTGGATACGTAATTACTGTTACCAGCAAGGCAGGCTACGGCGGCAACATCACATTTTCTCTTGGTGTTACCAATGACGGTGTCTTAAATGGTTATTCCATCACCAGCATTTCTGAGACTGCAGGTCTTGGTATGAAGGCCAGGGATATAGGCGCTGGTACATTTTCTTCTCAGTTTGAAAACAGAAAGGCTGAGATTTTTACAGTAACAAAGACTGGTGCGTCTAATTCTTCAGAGATTGATGCTATTTCAGCTGCAACAATTACATCTCGTGCAGTTACAAATGGAGTCAATGCTGGCGTTACCTACTTTAATTCATTAGTAGGAGGTGCAGTAGATGAATAAGAATATAGAACGATTAGTTAATGGTCTTTGGAAAGAGAACCCTACCTTTGTACTGATGCTTGGTATGTGTCCAACACTTGCTGTTACCACATCAGCTATCAACGGTATCGGTATGGGACTTTCAACAACAGTTGTACTTGTTCTTTCCAATATTATGATTTCTGCACTTAGAAATCTCATTCCTGACAGAGTCAGAATGCCAGCGTTTATCGTAGTAGTGGCATCCTTCGTTACAATAGTACAGTTTTTGATGCAGGGCTTTACACCTTCCCTTTACGCATCACTTGGAATCTACATTCCACTTATCGTTGTTAACTGTATTATCTTGGGACGTGCAGAAAGCTATGCTTCCAAGAATCCTGTTATTCCATCACTTTTCGATGGTATCGGTATGGGACTTGGATTTACAGTTGGTCTTACATTTATTGGTATCGTAAGAGAGGTTCTTGGCAACGGTTCAGTATTTGACATTGCAATCAAGCCACTTAACGATTATCACATTACTTTATTTGGTTTGGCACCTGGTGCATTTATAGTTCTTGGATTCCTTGTGGCTGTAATGAACGTTGTTCGTCGCAAGATGGAAGCAAAGGGAAGACCTCTTCCTGAGGTTCAGGGCTGCTTGGCAGGAGATTGTACTACTTGTACACTTTCTTCTGCTTGTACAGGTAAGTCAATGGTACATGTTAAGCCTCAGGAAATTCCTGTGGATCCTAAGGATGTGGCTAAGCCGGTTCCAAGCACAGATATTGAGGTTAAGCATGCTGACAATCAGCATAATACAGAGGATGTTGAGGAGGCAGGACGTGCTTCTTCATATGCCGATGAAATGTTAGAAGGAAAGGGGGAGGATGAATAATGAGTTATTTTACAGGTTTAATTTTACTTTTAGTTGCATCTGCAATTGTAAATAACGTTGTACTTTCTCAGTTCCTTGGCCTTTGTCCTTTCCTTGGCGTTTCCAAAAAGGTTGAGACTGCAGCCGGCATGGGTGGAGCTGTTATATTCGTAATTACGATAGCTTCCTTTGTTGCCAGCCTTATTTACAAATATGTACTTGCTCCTACGGGATTTGAGTACATGCAGACAATTGTATTTATTTTGGTTATTGCTGCCTTGGTTCAGTTTGTAGAGATGTTCCTTAAAAAGAGTGTCCCTGCTTTATATGAATCACTTGGCGTGTACCTTCCACTTATCACAACAAACTGTGCAGTGCTTGGTACAGCAATCAATAATGTTACTAACAACTACGATATTCTCGAAAGTGTTGTCAATGGTTTCGGCGTAGCAGTTGGTTTTACAATTGCGATAGTCATCATGGCAGGTATCAGAGAGAAAATCGAATACAACGATATTCCAGAAACATTCAAGGGCTCAGCTATTGTTCTTATTACCGCAGGTCTTATGGCCATGGCTTTCCTTGGATTCTCTGGCGTAATATAAGGAGGGCTGACTTATGAGTATAACAGGTATTTTACTGGCAGCTGTTATCGTTGGCGCTACTGGTTGTATTATTGGATTCTTCCTTTGTTTCTCATCAGAGAAATTCAAGGTTGAAGTAGATCCTCGAGAAGAGGCTGTACTTGGAGTTTTACCAGGCAACAACTGTGGTGGTTGTGGCTACGCAGGTTGTTCTGGTCTTGCTGCAGCAATCGCCAAGGGCGAAGCACCGGTTAATCAGTGCCCTGTTGGTGGAGCACCAGTTGCTGCTCAGATTTCTGAGATTATGGGTGTGGCTGCAGAGGAGGGCGTTCGCAAGGTTGCATTTGTAATGTGTAATGGTACTTGCGAGAACGCTACACAGTTGTATGATTACAATGGTGTTGAGGATTGTAAGGCCATGGCTTTTGTTCCAGGAGGTGGTCCTAAGGCTTGCTCTTATGGCTGTATGGGATTTGGTTCCTGCGTAAAGGCCTGTCCTTTCGATGCTATTCACATCGTTGATGGTGTAGCTCTTGTTGATAAGGAGGCATGTAAAGCATGTGGAAAGTGTGTAGATACATGTCCAAATCACCTTATAGAGCTTATTCCTTACGACTTTGGTCATGCTGTTCGTTGCCACAACAACGACAAGGGCAAAGATGTTATGAGTGTATGTAAGGTTGGTTGTATTGGCTGTCACAAGTGTGAGAAGGTCTGCGAGTTTGATGCCATCCATGTAGATGGATTCTTTGCTCACATCGACCAGGAGAAGTGTACAAGCTGCGGCAAGTGTGCTGAGTCTTGTCCACGACACATTATTCTTTAGAATAATTTTACCTAATAAATCTATTGACGCCTTGTTGCTATTAGGCTTTTCAAGGGCCTGATAGTATAACAAGGCGTTTGCTGTTTTTCTTCTTGCCATTAAGCGGTTTTTAGTGGTATGATAAAGCGATAATAAATAGGAGAACGCTATGTACGGACATGATTTCAAAGACAAGAAAAGAGTGGTTGTAAAGGTAGGTTCATCTACAATTACACATGATGCCACAGGAAATATAGACTATACCAAGCTAGAGAGACTTGTTAGACAGCTTTGTGATTTGAGAGCCCAGGGTAAGGATGTTTGTCTTGTATCTTCAGGTGCTGTGGCTGTTGGTCGCTATGCTATTGGTTTAAAGGAGCGTCCTTCTGATTTGGCAACCAAGCAGGCTTGTGCATCAATTGGCCAGGCATATCTTATGTCAATTTATCAAAAGCTCTTTTCAGAGTACAATCAAAAGGCAAGTCAGATTCTTATGACTAAAAAGACCATGACAGACCCAGAATCCAGAGCCAATGCTCGCAATACCTTTGAGCGTTTGTTTGAACTGGGGGTTATTCCAGTTGTCAACGAAAACGATACCGTTGCAACACACGAGATTCAGTTTGGTGACAACGATTCTTTGTCAGCTATTGTTGCAGCTCTTGTGAAGGCAGATGCTCTTATTTTACTTTCAGATATAGATGGCTTATACACAGCCAATCCTAATACTAATCCAGATGCTGAGTTTGTTGATGTTGTTGATGACATCGACAAGGTTATGAGCATGGCATCATCGGACACTACTTCAGATGTTGGCACTGGAGGCATGACTGCAAAGCTTAGAGCAGCTCAGATAGCTACATTTTCCGGTGCTGATATGGTTATTACAAACGGTGCGCATATTGGCAATATTCACCGTATTTTTGAGAACAAGGATAAGGGCACACTCTTTGTTGCCAACAAACGAGATGATGTTCGAGTTTTAGATTTATTAGAGGATTAATTATGATTACAGAAAAAGATATTGCAAGAATCAATGAGCTTTATCACAAAAGTAAATCCGAGGGACTTACAGAGCCCGAGAAGCAGGAACAGGCAAAGCTTAGAAGAGCTTATATAGATGCTATAAAGGGCAATGTGCGTGCACAGCTTAACAACATTGATATAATTGATGAAAACGGTAACGTTGAAAATCTTGGCGAAAAGTATGGAAAAGTCTCAAAATAATTCACTTAGACAAGAATATAAAAGGCTTCGAGATTCTCTTTCACCAGAGGACAGGTTATTTAAATCTCAAGCTATCATGGATAAGTTTTTGGCTCTTTTAGAATCTGATTTTAAAGGGGCTAATATTTTTTTATGCTTTTATCCATTTGGCTCTGAGGTTGAATTAAAGCCATTATACGAGAGTCTTTTAGCCATGGGAAAGAATCTTTATTTTCCTGTATCAGATGTTACAACAAAAAGGCTTACCTTTAGACAGGTAAGGGATTTGGATAAGGATTTTAAAGAAGGGGCCTACGGCATTATGGAGCCAGAAGCTGGCCTTAAGGAGCTGTCTTTAGCTGAAGGTGAAGAGGCACTTGTGATTACTCCGGGACTTATATTTGATAAGGCCTGCAACAGAATTGGCTATGGGGCTGGATACTATGACAGATTCTTTGCTACCAACCCGCAAGCTATCAAGGTTGCCGTGGGATATGATTTCCAGGTAATCGATAAATTGAATGTTACTTCATTGGATGTTCCAATGGATTATATAATTACAAATAACTGCATTTTGAAAGGGGCAAAATTATGACATTAAAAGAATTAGCAACAAAGGCAAAGGAAGTAAAATATACTATTGCAGCACTTTCTACCGAGCAGAAGGTTCAGGGCATTTTGGCTGTAGCAGATGCTTTGGAAAAAAACGCGGCTGATATTATCAGCGCCAATGCTATTGATATGGAAAACGGAGAAAAGAAGGGGCTTAATGTTGGTCTTTTAGATAGACTTAAGCTTGATGAGGCAAGAATCAAGGGTATTTCTGATGGACTTCGTCAGGTTGTCAGCCTTGAGGATCCAATTGGCAAGATTACTGAAACCTGGACATGTCCAAACGGTCTTGTTATTTCCAAGAAGCTTATTCCAATTGGTGTAGTAGGAGTTATCTATGAGGCTCGTCCAAATGTTACTGTTGATGTATTTGGTCTTTGCTTTATGACAGGTAATGCAGTTATTTTAAAGGGCGGTAGCGACGCTTTAGAGTCAAACAAAGCTATCGTTAAGGTTATTAAGTCTGCTCTTGATGTATTTGGTCTTCCAGTAGATGCAATCACTCTTATTGAGGAGACATCTAGAGAGTCTACTAAGGAGATGATGAGACTTAACGGATATATCGATGTGCTTATCCCAAGAGGCGGAGCAGGTCTTATAAAGTCAGTAGTTGAAAATGCTTCTATTCCAGTTATTGAGACTGGTTCAGGCAACTGCCACATTTATGTTGATTACAATGCAGATATTGATATGGCGGTTGATATTATCGAAAATGCCAAGACACAGCGTGTAGGTGTATGTAATTCTGCAGAGTCACTTGTTATTCATGAGGATATTGCAGCGGCACTTCTTCCAAAGGTCAATGAGAGACTTAAGAAGCATGGCGTCCTTGTAAGGGCTGATGCCAAGTCTATTTCTCTTATGGATGGTGCAGAGCCTGCAACTGAAGAGGATTTTGCTAAAGAGTATTTGGATTACATCATTTCTGTTAAGACAGTTTCAAATGTTGATGAGGCTATTACTCATATCAACAAGAACAACACAGGTCATTCTGAGTCTATCATCACAAATGATGATGCCAATGCTGAGAAGTTCTTAAATGGTATTGATGCAGCATGTGTATATGTTAACGCATCAACAAGATTTACAGATGGATTTGAGTTTGGCTTTGGCGCCGAGATTGGCATCAGTACTCAAAAGCTTCACGCCAGAGGACCAATGGGATTGCTTGCCCTTACAAGCTACAAATATACCATTAAGGGAAATGGTCAAATTAGAAAGTAGATAGGATTTATTAATGAGTATTACAGATTTATTAAACAATGCCCCAACTGAAGAGCCAGATCGTCAGTATTATTTTATTGAGCAGGCTAAAAAACTGGTTGAAAAAAGAGAGCAGGAGCTTGGAAGAAAGCTTACCTGCTGCGTTACCACCTTCGGTTGTCAGATGAATGCCAGAGATTCTGAAAAGCTTCTTGGTATTTTAAAAGAAATCGGATATGTTGAGACAGAGGATGAAAATTCTGACTTTGTAATTTACAACACTTGTACTGTACGTGAAAACGCTAACAACAAGGTCTATGGACATCTTGGCATTTTGCATGGCTACAAGAAAAAGAATAAGAATATGATGATTGCTCTCTGTGGCTGCATGATGCAGGAGCCTACTGTAATTGAGCATCTTCAAAACAACTACAAATTTGTTGATTTAATCTTTGGTACTCACAATCTCTACAAGTTTGCAGAGTTATTTACAACAGCTCTTCTTAATAAAAAGGGCATGATTATTGATATCTGGAAGGACACTGACAAGATTGTTGAGAATCTTCCAATTTCACGTAAGTATCCTTTCAAGTCGGGAGTTAACATCAGCTTTGGCTGCAACAACTTCTGTACTTATTGTATCGTTCCTTATGTTAGAGGTAGGGAGCGCTCTAGAAAGCCTGAGGATATAGTAGAGGAAATCAAGGGACTTGTTGCCGACGGAGTTGTTGAGATTATGCTATTAGGTCAAAACGTCAACTCTTACGGAGTAGGTCTTGAAGAAAAGGTTACCTTTGCTGATTTACTTCGCATGGTTAATGACATCGAGGGACTTAAGCGAATCCGTTTTATGACACCTCATCCAAAGGATTTGTCAGATGACTTAATCGAGGCCATGGCTACACTTCCAAAGGTATGTCATCACATGCACTTGCCGCTTCAGTCAGGAAGCTCAGAGATTCTTAAAAAGATGAATCGCAGATACACAAAGGAGCATTACCTTGGTCTTGTTGAAAAGCTTAGAGCAAGGGTTCCAGATGTTGCCATTACAACAGATATCATAGTAGGCTTCCCAGGGGAAACTGAGGAGGATTTCCTTGATACAATGGATGTTGTAGACAAGGTTCATTATGATAGCGCCTTTACTTTTATTTATTCTAAACGTACGGGTACACCGGCGGCTACTATGGACAATCAAGTTCCAGAGGATGTGGTAAAGGACCGCTTCGACAGATTATTAGCTCTTGTGCAAAAGCACGGCCACGACAAGGTTAAGGCTTTGGAGGGCAGTGTTCAAAAGGTTCTTGTTGAGGATGTTAACGAGCAGGATTCAAGCCTTGTTTCCGGCAAGCTTGAAAACAATATTACTGTTCATTTTCCGGGAGATAAATCTTTGATTGGAAAAATAGTAGATGTTAGGTTAAACTGTTGTAAAGGGTTCTACTATATTGGAGAAATGTGTTAAGAACCTTTAAGGGAGATTCCTTTCACCGGGTATCTTGCCTTATTTTGTGGGAGGTTATTATGTTAGCTTATATTCGCGGCACACTTGCAGATATTGATGAAAATATTGTAATTCTAGAGAATAATGGCATTGGTTATGGTATTAGCTCATCCATGAACACGATCAGGCAGCTGCCTGCAATTGGTTCTGAGGTCAAGCTAAGCACCAAGTTAATTCCAAAAGAAGATTCTCTTACTTTATATGGATTTTATGAAAAGGAGGAGCTTAAGATGTTTGAGCTTCTTCTTTCAGTTAGTGGTATTGGTCCAAAGGGAGCCCTTGCAATCTTAAGCTCTATGACAGTTAGCGATATACAGTTTGCTGTTGCAGGTGGAGATTCAAAGGCCTTTGCCGCCGTTCCGGGTGTTGGCAAAAAGACAGCCGAGAGAGCTATTATTGATCTTAAGGACAAGGTTGATATTATCGGCGCATTTGAAGCTAAAATCACTTCTGATTTGTCTTCTTCAAATGGCGCAATCCCAACTTCAGTCAAGGAAGAGGTGCTTGAGGCCCTTGTGGCATTAGGCTACTCTGCAAGCAATGCAGCCAGAGCCTTAGACAAGATGACCATTACAGAATCGACTACTACAGAACAGCTGCTTTCAGATACATTAAAGCAAATGTCGTTCTTATAAAATGTGGGGAATAATATGTTAGGTAACAAACAAATCACTTCAACTATTGCAAGTCATGAAGATCTTGTAAATGACAACGCTCTTAGACCAAAAAATTTTGACGGTTATATCGGTCAGACCAAGGTCAAGGAGAACATGAAAATCTACATTGAGGCAGCCAAGAATCGTGGAGAGGCTTTGGACCATGTGCTTTTATATGGCCCTCCTGGCCTTGGAAAGACAACACTTGCCGGTATTGTAGCAGGAGAGATGGGCTCCAATATCAAGGTTACGTCAGGTCCGGCAATCACAATCCCAGGCGAGATTGTGGCTGTGCTTATGACTCTTAAGGATGGAGACATCCTCTTTATCGACGAGATTCATCGTCTTTCAAAGCCTGTTGAAGAGACACTTTATTCTGCAATGGAGGATTTTGCAGTAGATATAGTTATGGGTAAGGACACAACTGCAAGGTCTATTCATACCAAGCTTCCAAGATTTACCCTTATTGGTGCAACCACTCGTCCGGGTCTTTTGTCTGCACCACTTAGAGACCGCTTTGGAATTATAGGTCACATGGATTACTATACTCCTGAGGAGCTTTCTACAATTGTCACAGCATCCGCTGCCAAGTTAAATGCTCCAATCGACTACGAAGGTGCATATCAGATAGCTCTTAGATCTAGAGGGACACCACGTCTTGCCAATAGATATTTAAAGCGTGTCAGGGACTATGCAGAGGTTAGATACGAGGGTGAAATAACAAAGGAGGTTGCAGCTGCAACTCTTGATTCTTTAGAGGTTGATACCCTTGGTCTTGATAATAATGACAGAAATATTCTTCTTGCCATAATCGAGAGATTTGGTGGTGGCCCAGTAGGCTTAGACAATCTTGCTGCCACAGTGGGAGAGGATTCCGGCACAATAGAGGATGTATATGAGCCATATCTTTTACAGCATGGCCTTATTATTCGTACACCAAAGGGGCGAGTTGCTACCAAGGTGGCTTACGAACACTTTAATTTACCTATTCCAGAAAGTATTTAATTAGATAATAGTAGGCTCTAATACTTGTTTTTGGGACCGATAAAAGTTATAATTATACTTGAATTTTCTGACGGGAGGATGGGAATGGTTTCCGAGAAAAGTGCTAAAGTACTTATAGGCGGAAAAGTATATACGTTGAGTGGTTACGAGGAGGAGGAATACCTTCAAAAAGTAGCCAATTACATCAATGCAAAGCTTGAAGAGTTTAATTCCATTGATGATTACAAGCGTATTTCGGCTGACCTAAAAGCGACATTACTTGAGCTTAATATTGCAGACGATTATTTCAAAGCTAAGACCCAGGTTGAATCTCTCGAGTCAGATTTGGATATACGAGACAAGGAGATTTATAATCTTAAGCACGATTTAATCTCAGCTCAATTAAAGACAGAGACCTTAGAAGAAACGATAACGAAGCTTGAAAGAGAGAACAAGGAACTTCTCCTTCACAAGACTAAGCTAGAGGCTTCTCTAGAGGATGCACTTCTAGGTTCATTATCAGATGATTAATAAGAGTCCCGGAGGCGGGGCTCTATATTTTTATTATGGGTAATCTTAATATTTAATTTTAAATGAAAGCAGTGTTTGATTAGGATATTTTATGAATCAGTTAGAATTACTTTCACCTGCAGGTGATATTGATATTTTCAAAGCCGTGGTAAATGCAGGCGCAGACGCAGTATATTTTGGCGGCGATTTGTTTGGTGCAAGAGCCTACGCTAAGAATTTTACAATTGAAGAGGCTGAGACTGCCATAAATTATGCTCATCTACATGATAGCAGGGCTTATCTTACGGTAAATACTCTCCTTAAGAATCTTGAAATAGAGCGCAATCTTTACTCATACCTTAAACAATACGTTGAGGCAGGGATAGATGCCTTTATCGTTCAGGATTTTGGAGTGTTTAAATTTATACGTGAGTTTTTCCCGGACACGCATATTCATGTCAGTACTCAGGCAAGTCTATGTACAGAGTTTGGTGCTAAGTTTTTCCAAGATCTTGGTGCATCTCGAATTGTTACTGCAAGAGAAATTGGTATCGATGAGATTAAGGCTATACATAGCAAGTGCCCTGACTTAGAAATCGAAAGCTTTATTCATGGTGCCCTTTGTGTTTGCTATTCTGGACAGTGCCTTATGTCATCTATTATTGGTGGGCGTTCTGGCAATAGAGGACGTTGTGCACAACCATGCAGGCTTCCCTATGATGCCTTCGATTCTCAAGGCAATAAGCTCAATAAAAAGGGCTCATATATCCTTAGTCCAAAGGACTTTTGTACCATCAATTATCTTCCTGAGATGATAGATGCCGGTGTAATGTCCTTTAAAATTGAAGGTCGTATGAAGCAGCTTAGCTATGCCACTGGCGTAGTCAACGTTTATCGTCATTATATTGATGAATATCTATATAGAGGGGCCAGGAATTATTCTGTTTCACAAGAGGATATTCAAAAGCTTTTAGACTATGGCAATCGTTCAGGATTTACTGATTTATATTTGCACAAGCATAATGGCCCTGAGATGATTACTTTTGAGGCTCCAGGCCATACCAAATCTGAGGGCGAGTCTGTAGATATTAGTGAAAAGAAATCAAAGGTTGATTGTTCTATAAAGGCACTTCTAGGCAAGCCTTTTGTAATTTCATTTACAGATTCAAAGGGAAATGTTGCAAGTACTGAGCTTGGTCTTGTAGACGCTGCCAAAAGCAAGCCTACAACCAAGGAAGATATAATCAAGGCAGCATCCGGTTTGGGGAATACTATATTTGAATTAAATAGACTTGATATTGATTACGATGATGGAATTTTTATTCCTGTATCTACCATTAAAGGAGCACGAAGAGAGGCCTTAGAGAAGCTTAGTGAGTTTGCAAAGGTTAAAGAACTGCCTAAGACGGTTAAGGCGTTTAAGGAGTTAAATAATGTTTCGAACTTCAATACATCTAGTGATTGCTTTGTAACAGTATCTTCCAAGGAGCATCTTAAGGCTGTAATAGAACGAGACAATATTAAGGCTATTGGAGTTCCACCTGCCTTATTTAACAAAGCATTCCAAAGCTTTAAGGGTGAAGTATATATTTATCTGCCACCTATCTTAAGAAATGAATACGCTAAGGACTTGCAGATAGATGACAGAGCGGCAGGAGTTATTGCTGCATCCTTTGATGAACTTGGACTTTTGGCTGATATGGATTATGACAAGAGTAAAATTATTTTGGATCATAGGCTCTATACCTTTAACAACAGAAGTATTAATGGGTTTAATGCCGCAGGATTTAAACGTAATTGTGCTCCTTACGAGCTTTCTTTAAAAGAGCTTAAGCACAGGGATAATCGCAATTCTCAGTTTATTATTTACAGCAGAATTCCAATGATGATTACTGCAAACTGTACAGTTAAAAATACTTTGGGCTGTAGAAAGTCTAATGATTTAATTACAATTGTAGACCGTAAGAATGAAAACATGACTGTTGCATGTAATTGCGATTATTGTTATAACACCATTTATAACAGCAAAAAATACATTGCCTTTGACATGAAGGATTCTATTATGGAGCTTGGATTTGCTGAGCTTAGACTTGATTTTACAATAGAATCATATCAGGAAACTGTAGATATTCTTAATGAGTTCCATAAAGTGTTTAACGACAATAAGTCATTTAGATACACGGAAGATTATACTAGAGGTCACTTAAAAAGAGGAGTTGAATAAAATTGGTTAGTGTTATTACTTCATTTTCTAGAATTACAATTTTATCCTTTGTTCTGGCTTTTACAATCATTGATTTGATTCAGATTTTTGAGTTTAAGCTTTCAGATACATTAAGCAGTATTCTTGCAACAGTTCAAGCGGTTATGATAGTGCTGTTTTTGATTAATGGCTCTATTGTGCTTTATATGGCCAAGGATAATGATATAACAATACTTGTTTTGATGCTTGTGGAGCTGGTGTTTTACTGGGGCATTTACGTAGCAGTTCATAAGATGGCTGTCCCTATGTCCAGGACGCTTTTAAATAATATACTAATGTTTTTGGACTTTAGTTTTTTGATGCTTGAAAGAATAAAGGTGCAAAATGGCATAAAGCAATTAGCTTTTGGTGTTAGTGCATTGGTTGTTGCTTATCTTGTTATTATCCTTATTAAAAGCATTCATAGAGTTTCCCAGCATATATATTTTTATGGAGCTATAGGCATCATTTCCTTGCTTTCTGTTATATTCATAGGAAACGTGGAATACGGAGCAAGAATGTCCTTTACTCTTTTGGGAGTGAGGGTTCAACCTAGTGAGTTTGTAAAGCTTTCCTTTGTATTTTTTATAGCGGCAGCTATTGTTACTTACAAGGATTATAGAGGTTTTTTAATTTCTACAATTGGTTCTGCTTTACATGTACTTGTATTGGTATTGTCCAAGGATTTAGGCTCTGCACTTATTTTCCTTGGAGCATATGTTTTTATTACATTTATAGCTTACAAGAATTATATTCTTTTAAGCATCGAATTTGCAGTGGGGCTTTTTGGAGGAATACTTGCCTACAAGATGTTTCCGCACATTCAGACTAGATTTATAGCTTGGTCAGACCCACTTTCAGTTATTGATGACAAGGGGTATCAGATTTCTCAATCCTTGTTTGCCATTGGTACACCTGGTTGGTTTGGTTCTGGATTAAACAATGGTGTTCCAGGTAAGATTCCAGTTGTCACCAACGATTTTATCTTTGCAGCCATAGCAGAGGAGATGGGAACCATTGTTGCTATTTGTTTAATCCTGATGTTTATGTGCTCAGTTTTCGCAATTTTTAACATTGCATTTTCTTGTTCCAATAAATTTTACATGCTTGTTGTAAGCGGCTTAGGTATTATTTTTGCAATACAGTCAATTTTAAATATTGGCGGAGTAATTAAGTTTATACCTTCCACGGGAGTTACTTTACCATTTATCAGTAGCGGTGGTAGCTCGTTACTTTCGTTGATGATAACGTTCTTTATTATAGATTCAGCCGATGAACTTGGATATTGTAGTGATGTAAGAGGCATTTATGAATAGACCTATAAAAAAATCAAAACGAAAAGAAATATATGTTGTTGCTTGCTTTTTTGTAATTATATTTGTGGGCATGATTGCCTATTTGATAAATTTTGTTACAAATGGTGCAAAGGAATTTGTTTATAATCCGTATAATTCAAGGTTCTCTGTCTTTGCAGATGACGTTACCAGAGGAAATATTTATACCGCAGACGGCCATGCCATAGCTCAGACAAGCTTAGGCGAAGATAGAAAAGAGGTTAGGGTGTATCCTGACAAGAAGCTATTCTGCCATTCTGTCGGTTATGTAGATAAGGGAATGACAGGTTTGGAGGCAAGTTATTCATTTGATTTGCTTAAATCTAATATTCCTTTAGAAGAGCAGATTAATAATTCTCTTACAGGAAAGAAAAGTCCAGGTGATGATTTGTTTACAACCTTGGATTACGATACTCAAAAGGCTGCCTATGATGGCTTAGATATTTTTGATGGGGCAGTTATTGCTATGGAGCCTGATACAGGAAAGATTGTAGCCATGGTTTCTAAGCCTGATTTTGACCCAAACACCATTGCTGCCAACTGGGATGATTTGACAGATGAAAAGAATAAAAAGTCTTCTCTTGTAAATAGAGCTACTTTAGGTGCCTATCCACCAGGTTCAACCTTTAAGATTGTTACTACAATTGCCTATTTAAGGGCTAATGGCGGCAACGAGGACTATAGCTTCAATTGTAAGGGCTCATTAAAGGTAGATGATTACAAGATTCACTGTAGTGGGCACAAGTCACACGGCAAGGAAGATTTGCTCAAGGCTTTTTCTAATTCCTGCAATAGTGCATTTGCTGATATAGGGCTTAATATTGACCCAGTAGACTTTAGAGGCACTGCAGAATCATTATTATTTAATCAGGAACTTCCTACTATGCTTGAGCATACCAAGGCTTCTTCCTTCAAGGTCAATTCCTCTACAGCTAAGTCTATAATTGCTCAGTCGGCTATAGGTCAGGGAGAGACTTCCGCTTCACCGCTTCATATGTGCATGCTGGTTTCTGCAATAGCTAATGATGGAAATCTTATGGAGCCTTATTTAGCGGATAAGATTATTACAGCAAAGGGTGAGACAGTACAGCAGACTAAGCCTAAAAGCTATGGAGATATTATTTCCAAGGATGAGGCATCAAAGCTTCAAAGCTATATGGAGGCTGTAGTTATGGACGGTACAGCTGACAAGGTTGATTTTGGAGATTTGAAGGTATACGGAAAGACAGGTACAGCCGAGTTTACCAACAACAAGAACCAAACTCATTCATGGTTTGTAGGCTACGCAGTTGATAACAGCGGTAAAAAGCTTGCTGTAGCAGTTATAATGGAAAGAGCTGGTTATGGTAGTAAATACGCTGCACCTTTAGCAGCCAAGGTATTTAAAGCTTATTTTGAGTAATGTTTTCTTGAATTTTACTTATTTAGAGCAAAAAATGATTGCAATTTCAGAGTTGCTTTGCTATAATCCATTTGTTGCGTAATTACACGCACTTGGTTTTGAAATAATATTACAAGGAGGTGCAATCATGGCAAAATGTGCAATTTGTGGAAAAGGCGCTCATTTCGGCAACAATGTGAGCCATTCTCATAGAAGATCCAATCGTATGTGGAAGTCTAATGTGAAGTCCGTTAAATGTAATGTGAATGGAACACCTAAGAAGTTATATGTATGTACTTCTTGTTTACGTTCTGGCAAGGTTGAGCGAGCTTAATCTTACATGACACATATGGTGAAAGTCACTCGCGAGGGTGGCTTTTCTTTTTGCTTTAGTATATAATGAGTTAGATTAACAATATACGTGCAACGTAAATGAATTTGGAGGTTATACTTTATGCAAGGTCAAATGGAGACAGAGCTTGGTAAGATTGTTATAGACACAGACGTAATAGCGACCTATGCGGGTTCAGTAGCAGTAGAATGCTTCGGTATTGTAGGTATGGCTGCTGTTAACATGAAAGATGGCTTGGTTAAGCTTCTTAAAAAAGATTATTTAAATCATGGAATCAGTGTTGTAATTGGTGAGAACAATTCTATTTCCCTAGACTTCCATGTTATTGTTTCATACGGTGTCAGCATTGAAGCAGTGGCAGAGAACCTTATTGAAACAGTAAAATATAAGGTATCGTCTTTTACTGGGTTAACTGTTGATACAATCAATATCTTCGTTGAAGGCGTAAGAGTTATTGACTAAGGAGGCAATTTATAGTGGAAATCCAAACTATTGACGCGTCTTTGTTAGCAAAGATGTTTCTTTCGGGAGCAAAAAATCTTGAAGCTAAGAAAGAATGGATTAATGAATTAAACGTATTTCCTGTGCCAGATGGCGATACAGGTACTAATATGACAATGACTATCATGTCTGCTGCAAATGCAGTTGCAGAGCTTAACAATGCAGACATGAAGACAGTAGCTAAAGCTATTTCTTCTGGTTCACTTAGAGGTGCTAGAGGTAACTCAGGTGTTATCCTTTCACAGCTTTTCCGTGGACTTACCAAGGTCATGGGCAACTATGACGAAGTATCAGTTTCTATTTTAGCAGAAGCGTTTGATAAGGCTGTTCAAACTGCTTACAAGGCTGTTATGCAACCAAAGGAAGGTACAATCCTTACAGTTGCTAAGGGAGCAGCTGACAAGGCCGCAGAGATGGCTAAGAAGACTGATAATGTCGTAGAGTTTGCAGAGGCAGTTATTGCTGAGGCTGAGGCAGTACTTGCCAAGACTCCAGATATGCTTCCAGTATTAAAGCAGGCTGGTGTTGTTGATTCCGGCGGACAGGGTCTTGTATGTGTACTTCAGGGTGCTTATGATGCTCTTGTTGGCAAAGAGGTTGATTATGCTGCTTTTGCTGGCGAAGAGGCAGCTAAGGCTCCTTCAAAGGTTAAGACTACAGTTGAGTTTGTTATAGAGTCAGACAAGGCTCTTGCTTCATATCAGGTTAAAGAGTTAAAGGCTAAGCTTGAGGCAATTGGCTTAGGAGATATTCTTGATCTTAAGATTGGTGACGAGGTTGTTGAGGCACCTAAGGCGGAGGCAAAAGCAGCTCCTGCTGAGCCAGCAAAGGATATGGGTTTTGTTTCCATCGCAACTGGTGAGGGACTTACATCAATCTTTACTGAGCTTGGATGTGATTACATGATTCCAGGTGGCCAGACAATGAATCCTAGTACAGATGATATTCTAATCGCCGTTGAAAAGGTTAATGCAAAGACAGTATTTGTATTGCCAAACAACAAGAACATCATTCTTGCAGCAAACCAGGCTGCAGCAATCTGTCAGGACAAGAAGATTATCGTTATTCCTACCAAGACAATACCTCAGGGTATCACAGCTCTTATTACATTTGCTGCTGATGCATCTGTTGAGGACAATCAGGCTGCAATGACGGAGGAAATCGCCAATGTTAAGACAGGACAGGTTACATATGCTGTTCGTGATACTATGATTGACGAGAAGGAAATCACTAAGAACGACTGGATGGGCATGGGTGATTCAGGCCTCCTTTCAGTTAATGCAGATATAGATGTAGCATTTAAAGAGATGATTGACCAGATGGTTTCTGCGGATTCTTCAGTAGTTTCTATCTACTGGGGCGAAGGCTCAGATCAGGAAAAGGCCGAGGCACTTGGTGCTGCAGTTGAGGAGAAGTATCCTGATCTCGAAGTTGAGATTTCAGAGGGTGGTCAGGCAGTATATGCCTACATTGTTTCAGTGGAGTAATATTATGGAATTGTTGTCATCAGTAGACTCAATTAAAGGTATTGGAGAAAAGACAACTAAATTACTTAACAAATTAGGAGTATATACCATTGAGGATATACTCCTTTTTTTTCCGCGTACTTATTTAGTTTATCCCAAACCACAGTTACCAGATAGGGATAGTGTTGATTCGCTAGTTAGCATTACTGCAAGAATCAAGACTTCACCAAAGGCATTTAAGTCTAGGAGTAGGATGGATGTTCTTTCAGCTACAGCCTATGCGGAAGATGTTGCAGTTGATTTAGTTTGGTTTAACTCCAATTATATTCGAGCATCTTTAGAGCCAGGCAAGATCTATATTTTTTATGGTCGTTTAACCTTTGATAACGGCAGATACAAGATGTCTCAGCCTGTTATTTTTACTCCTGACAAATATCAGGAGGTACGTAAGCAGATTCAGCCTATATATCACCTTACAAAGGGGCTTAGCAACAATCTGGTGCTTAAGTCAGTAAAGGCTGCTTTTGAAAATTGCAAGTTGCCTGAGTATCGGCTGCCTGAAGACATTGAAAATAAAAATGATTTCATGTCCTATAGAGATGCTGTCTACACTTATCATTTTCCGGAAAATTACGATGCTTTGTTAAAAGCCAGAAAGCGATTGGCTTACGAGGAAATGTTTTTTTTTATTTTAAATTCTAGGTTGCAGGAAAAAGAAAGCGTATCCTATGAAAATATTTTTAAAATAACTCATCATAGTGAGACTGATGAATTTAGAAAACATCTTCAATTTGATTTAACCAAGGATCAGGATAAAGTCTTAGCAGATGTTATAAGCGATTTATCAGGCAAGTTTGTTACTCAAAGATTGATTCAGGGTGATGTTGGTTCCGGCAAGACGATAGTTGCGTTTTTAGCAATGCTAGATGTGGTTCTTTCAGGATATCAAGCTGCCATTATGGCGCCAACAGAGGTACTTGCCAAGCAACACTTTGAGGGCTTTCAAAAATGGGTTAAGGATGCTGGTCTTGATATTCCTGTTGTATTGTTTACAGGCTCCATGAAAGCTTCAGAAAAGAAGGCTGCACAAAAGACTGTTGATGAAAATAAGTCATGTTTTATCATTGGCACCCACGCTTTGATTTCTGATGGAAGGAATTTTGATAATCTTGCTCTAGTTATTACCGATGAGCAACACAGGTTTGGTGTTCAGCAAAGAGACAAGCTTTCGTCCAAGGGGGAGCATCCACACATAATTGTTATGTCCGCAACTCCGATTCCAAGGACGCTTGCCATGATTTTATATGGCAATATGCATGTTTCTATGATTAAGGAGCTTCCTGCTAATCGATTGCCAATTAAGACTTGTGTTATTAAAGAAGGTATGAGAAATAGCGCATACAAATTTGTTTCAGATGAGATAGAAAAAGGGCATCAGGTCTATATAATTTGTCCTCTTGTAGAAGCATCAGAGACAACCGAAGCACAAAACGTTATGGATTATAGCAAAAAGCTTGAGAAATATTTTGATGGTAAGTATGCAATTGGAGTATTGCATGGCAAGATGAAGCCAGCTGAAAAGAACAAAGTCATGGATGATTTTGCCAATCAAAACATTCAGATACTTGTATCTACAACTGTAGTAGAGGTAGGAGTAAACGTGCCTAATTCTACGGTTATGATGATAGAAAATGCCAATAGATTTGGTCTGGCCGCTCTTCATCAGTTGAGAGGCCGTGTAGGTCGTGGTAGCGCTCAAAGTTATTGCGTTCTTATGAATTCTGGAAAGGATGATAAGGATTCTGATAGGCTAAATATCATGCTTAAATCTAATGATGGATTTTTTATCGCCAGAGAGGATTTGAAGCTTAGAGGCCCTGGCGATATGTTTGGTGTCAGACAAAGTGGAGAGTTTAGCTTTAAGGTTGCTGATATTTATCAGGACGCGGATGAGTTAGAGCTAGCTTCCAAGGATGTTGATGAATTAATAAAGGCGGACCCAACCTTGGAAAATCATCCTCAGTTAAAGTCCACCTTAAACTCATTCCTCACCAACCAGTTTTACGTGCTCTAGTGTTGGTGAAACCATTATAGAATAATTTGTATAATAGACTACAAAGCCTGCTGCAGCACCGGCAGGCTTTTTTACGTTCTTCTTTTGGAGATAATCTATTTCTACTTTGTCAGTATCTCGACCAGAAGAGTAGTAGGCCGCAAGCTCTGCCGCATATTCGTAGGAAGAATCAGGTAATTCTTTGCCATATGTCTTGATAATTACATGGCTTCCATGAATCTTTTTAGTGTGGAACCACCAGTCATTTCCTGTGGCAAATTTAAATGTAAGCTCATCGTTTTGGTAGTTGTTTTTGCCAACGTAAATATCAAAACCATTATCGTCAACAAAGTGAAGCGGCTTGCTTTTTTTAGATTTCTCTTTTTTGTTAGAGCTATGCTTTTTAATAAAGCCGTGGTCTGAAAGCTCTCTACGTATATCCGATAAATCAGTTTCTGTTTCTGCAATATTAAGTGAAGCTTCAATAGACTTTAGTAGCTCTAATTCTTGCTTTGACTGGTCAATATATGTATCTAACGCCTCTGCAGTACGCTTTAGCTTTGCATATTTATCAAAGTATTTCTTGGCGTTGTCAGAAGCTGATAAATCTGGGTCAAGGGGGATAGTAATCTCATTGTTGTCGTAGTAATTGATTACTGTAATTGACTTATCATTTGGTTTAGCCTCGTAGCCATATGTATGAAGCAACTCGCCATAGAGCTTATACTTGTCACGCTTATTAGTATCTTTAAGCTGCTTTAGCTGTAGGTCTAATTTCTTAGCGCATCGCTCAATGTGATTGGTTATAATCTTGCGCAAATCAGACGACTTCTGCCTGATATTTGTATATTTATTTCTCTTAGCGTAGTACTCAACCAAAACTTCTGACATGGAATCATAATCCTTTGAATCCATATCCTGATACATCTGAAGTTTAATAGGAGCGTACTCTACTGGAGCATTTTTGGCTGGGTCTATAACGATATTGTAAGTATATTTATCGTTATTAATTTCCTGCATCATGCCATTAAAGGCGTCCCAGAGCTTTTGCTTGTGCTCGTCAAAAAGAGATGCGCAGCTTGCATCTGAATCAATGTTTGCTCTATAGCAAATCTCGTTTGCTATTGTTGGGCTGATTCCAATATAAGAAGACATAATAGCTCTAAATATAGAATCACTTCGCTTTAATACAGTGTCCTTAAAGTGTTCCTCGTTAGATTCCAAAGGATTGATTTTCCCTTCTTGGGCCGGTATAAAGTAATCTCTACCTGGAAGAACTTCGCGAATAGAGCTTACAGAAGATGGAACATGCTTGATTGCATCTAAAATCATATTATCTTCATTACAGAAAATAATATTAGAATGCTTACCCATTATCTCGATATAAAGGTATTTGAAGGTAATATCACCCATTTCATTCAAGTGCTGAATCTTGAAGCGAACAGCACGCTCTAAGCCCATTTGAGAAATCTCGATAATTCTGCCTGCGCCAATGTGCTTTCTTAAAAGCATACAAAAGCCTGGGGCAACTGCAGGGGCTGTTTTGTTATCCTTTGTGATATACATAAATGGAAGAGAAGCATTGGCAGAAATAAGTAAGCGCTTATTGCCGTCTGAAGTATTTATTGTAATTAAAAGTTCTTCCTTCTCTGGTTGGGAAATCTTGTTGATTTTGCCATTTAATAGATTATTGTTAAATTCATGTACGAGAGCATGAATGGTAATTCCGTCTAAAGCCATTTTTAAACCTGTTTATTACTATACAAATTATTAAAAATAGTAATACCTTTCTAGTATATTTACCTCACTTATAATTGACTATTATTGTATCTTTAATTATAATTAAAAACAACTATGTAAAAGTGGATTTTTATGCGAAATACATAGGTTAAAGGAGACTCACATGGTTCGTAGCATGACAGGATACGGCAAAGGTTTTGCCGAAAATACAGACGCTCGTGTCACTATCGAGATGAAGTCTGTAAATCATAGGTATCTAGACTTAAACATCAAGCTTCCAAAGAAGCTTAACTTCTTAGAAAGTGCAATTCGTAATAAAATCAGCGAGAGTGTATTTAGGGGAAAGGTAGACGTTTATATTACATTAAACGAGCATTCTGATGCCTGTTATCAGGTATCTATTAATGATGCAATTGCCCAGAAATATTACGATTCAATTTCTGCTATGGCTGAAAAGCTTGGAGTTGATAATGACCTTAAGGCTAGCAATATTTCTCGACTTCCAGATGTTATTGAGTTAGAGGAAATTGAGGCTGATGAGGATGGTCTTAAATCCATTGTTTTTACTGCTCTTGAGGGTTGTATAGAGCAATTTGTTCAATCTCGTATTGCAGAGGGAGAGCGCCTTGAAAAGGATTTGCTTGGCAAGATGGATGAAATGCTTTCTCTTGTATCTAAGCTTGAGGAGCGCAGCCCACAGATTATTCAGGAGTACACAGCTCGCCTCAAGACCAAGATAGTAGAGCTTTTAGAGGATACTCATATCGATGAGGCTCGTATTGCTCAAGAGGTTGTTATTTACGCTGACAAGATTTGCATAGATGAAGAGATGGTACGTCTTAAGAGTCATGTATGTGAGACCAAGGATGTGTTTAAACTTGATAAAGAGGTTGGCCGCAAGCTTGACTTTCTTGCTCAGGAGCTTAACCGTGAGGCAAATACTATTCTTTCCAAGTCAACTGATGTTGAGATAGCTGACATTGGAATTACACTCAAAACCCTAATTGAAAAGGTTCGAGAGCAAATACAAAACATAGAATAATTACTAGATTAGATGTAATTCCCTAAAGGAGGAAATGAAAATGATGCATGATAAGGGCCTAGTTATCGTCCTTTCAGGTTTTTCCGGTGCAGGCAAAGGCACAATTATGAAGCATTTGCTTGAGGCGCATCCTACCGATTACAATCTTTCGATTTCAGCTACTACTAGAGAAATGCGTGCTGGTGAAAAGGACGGTAGAGAATACTTTTTTAAAACCAAAGAAGAGTTTGACAAAATGATTGAAAATGATGAGTTGCTTGAGTATGCCACATTTAATGGCAACTTTTACGGCACACCAAAGGCTTATGTAGAGCAGCTCATTGAACATAAAAAGGATGTTATTCTTGAAATTGAGACACATGGTGCTTTAAAGGTAAAGGAAATGTTCCCTGATGCCTTACTCTTATTTACAATGCCACCAAGTGCGGCTGAGCTTAAGAATCGACTTGTTGGTCGAGGCACTGAGACAGAAGAGGTTATTGCACAACGTCTTGCTATTTCTAACAAAGAAGCAGATATAATGGAGAAATATGATTACCTGATTGTCAATGACACATTAGAAAAGGCTGTAGATCAGGTTCATAATATAATTCAGGCAGAGCACTTTAAAGTTTCTAGAAACAGCACTGCCATCAAAGAAATGAAAGAACAATTGAAGATATTTGAAAGGAGCAATTAATTATGATACATCCATCTTATGTAGAACTTATGGAGAAGGTTAATGAAAATGTTGAGGTTGGTGAGGAGCCAGTTGTAAATAGTCGTTATACAATCGTTGCAGCCACAGCAAAGCGTGCTCGTCAGATTATCGATGGCGCCAATCCACTTATTGGATACGCAAATGGTGAGAAGCCACTTTCAATCGCTGTAAATGAGCTTAACGATGGCGCTATCAAGATTTTAAATGAGGAAGTAAATAACTAATATTATGAATGTTTTATTTGTTTCCCTTGGTTGCGACAAGAATCTTGTAGATTCTGAGCATATGTTGGGCGATTTGATTGATCATGGATATACTATCTGTGACGACGAATCAGAAGCAGACATTATTGTTGTAAATACATGCTCTTTCATAGCTGATGCTATGGAGGAGAGTATTCAAAACATCATCGATTTAGGTGCATATAAGGAGGCTGGCAAGTTAAAGGCTTTAATTGTCACTGGTTGTCTTGCTCAGAGATTTACTGATGATATCCTTAAGGATTTACCTGAAGTAGATGCTGTTATTGGCACCAATTCATACGATGAACTTATAAAGGCAATATATGATGTTCTTGCTAAAAAGGGCGTTAAGCCAGTTATTAAAAAGGATTTGGTTGGATTGCCAAGGGATGGGCGAAGAGTCCTTACAACAGGTGGACACTATGCTTATCTTAAAATAGCCGAAGGTTGCAACAAGCGTTGCACTTATTGCATTATTCCATACATCCGCGGCAACTATCGTTCTTATCCAATGGAACAGATTTTAGCTGAGGCTGAACAGTTGGCTGCTGATGGAGTTAAAGAGCTTATAGTTGTTGCTCAGGAAACAACAGTTTATGGAACAGATATTTATGGACATAAAGCTTTGCCCGAGCTTCTGCACAAGCTTTGTCAGATTTCTGGAATTCAATGGATTAGAATACTCTATGCATATCCGGAAGAGATTACAGACGAGCTTATTGAGTGCATGGCATCAGAGCCAAAGATATGTCATTACATAGATATGCCTATTCAGCATTGCAATGATGAAATACTTAAGCTTATGGGGCGTAAGACTAATAAGGCGGATATTATGAATATTGCCTCAAGACTTAGAAAAGCAATGCCGGATATTTCTCTTCGTACAACTCTTATCTGTGGATTCCCTGGTGAGACTCAGGAAATGCATGAAGAGCTTTTGCAGTTTATCAAGGACATGAAGTTTGATAGACTTGGAGCTTTTGCATATTCCAAGGAGGATGGCACAGTTGCTGCCACTTGGGACAATCAGGTGGATGATGATTTAAAGCAAAAATGGCAAGATGAAGTCATGCTTTGTCAGAAGGATATATGCTTAGCTAACAATCAATCATATGTTGGACGGACAATCCCTGTATTCATCGAAGGAAAGCTTCCAGAGGATGGAGTTTTCATTGGTCGAACCTACAGAGATACACCATCAGTTGATGGATTTATTTTTGTTAACAGTGACACTGAGCTTTGTAGCGGACAGTTTGTTGACGTTACAGTTACAAGCTTTGACGAGTATGATTTGATAGGAGATGTTCAGTTATGAATTTACCAAACAAATTAACACTTTTCAGGATTATTCTTATTCCTGTTTTCGTATTTTTCTTATTGATTAAGCCAGATAGTCAGGTGTTTAGAATCATTGCTGATTTAATCTTTGCAGTGGCTTCACTTACTGATTTATTTGATGGAAAGATTGCCCGCAAGTACAATCTTGTAACTAACTTCGGAAAGTTTATGGATCCTCTTGCAGACAAACTTTTAGTATGTTCAGCAATGATTTGCCTTATTGCAACAGGCCAGCTTTCAGCTTGGTTTGTAATTATCATTGTTGCTAGAGAGTTCATTATCTCTGGTTTTAGACTTGTTGCTGCTGAAAATAATATTGTTATAGCAGCCAACATTTTTGGCAAAATAAAGACAGTATGTCAGATGGTTATGGTTATCATTCTTGTAGCAAACTTCCCATGGAAGTTGTTACAGTTCCTTGGCCAGGTAGCCATTTGGGCTTCACTTATTATGACTATTGTTTCTCTTGTTGTTTACATCTATCAAAATATCGATGTACTTAAGGAGCAGAAATAATGGATATAGCAACTTTAATTAGCAAACTTTCTCAGGCTAATTTAACAGTTGCAACAGCAGAATCATGTACTGGTGGACTTATAGCAAGTTCCATTGTGGATGTGGCTGGAGCTTCAGATTGTTTCAACGAAGGATATATTACATATTCCAACGAAGCCAAGATGAAGAATTTAGGCGTTACCGCTAAGACTCTTGAGGCTTATGGCGCTGTAAGTGAGCAGACCGCAGCAGAGATGGCAAAAGGAGTTAGAAGAGTTGCTTCAGCTGATTTTGGCCTTTCATCCACAGGCATTGCAGGTCCAGGTGGTGGTTCTCCTTCAAAGCCTGTTGGTCTAGTTTACTTAGCATGCGCATATGGCGCTGATAAATGTCAAATTGTTAAGTTGAATTTATCAGGTGATAGAAGTCAGGTCAGACAGGCTGCTGCCAAAGAAGCTATCAAGCTTCTAACTAATTGTTTACTAAGTTTAGAGGAATAAACATTGAGAGTTATTTCAGGAAGTAAGAGAGGCATGAATCTTGAAACCCCTGAGGGGTTGGATACTCGCCCTACTTCAGATAGAATAAAAGAAACGTTGTTTAACATGATTGCACCAGATATCTATGACAGCTATTTCCTAGATTTGTTTGCTGGAAGTGGGCAAATGGGAATTGAGGCTCTTAGTAGAGGTGCAAGGGAAGCTATCTTTGTTGAAAAGGACAAAAAAGCTATTGCAGCAATTGAGCACAATCTCAATAAAGCAAAGTTTCTTGATGTTAGCAAGTTATATAAAGAGGATGTTTTTGGGGCACTACACAAATTAAATGGGCATTCTGCTTTTGACATAGTTTTTATGGATCCACCATACAACAAGTCAATTGAAAAGCAAGTACTTGAAGCTTTATCGTCAGCGGATTTCATTTCAGATAATACTGTTATTATTGTTGAAGCTTCACTTGAAACAGAGCTTGATTATGTTTCGTCCATTGGTTTTTGCATTATCAAGGAGAAGCTATATAAGACTAACAAACATGTATTTTTAAAGAAGGCGTAAGATGAAAAGAGCAATTTATCCTGGTAGTTTTGATCCCATTACTTTTGGACATTTGGATATCATTAAAAGAGCGAGTAAATTATGCGATGAGTTAATCATCGGCGTTCTCAATAACAAGCAAAAAAATCCGTTGTTTTCCATTGATGAACGTGTTAGTATGATAAGTGAATTGACTGAAAATTTAGATAACGTCAAAGTTGAATGCTTTGAGGGGTTATTGGTTGATTTCGCTAAGAAAAAAGATGCACAGGTTATAATTAGAGGCTTAAGAGCTGTTACAGATTTTGAAAATGAAATTCAGCTTGCTCAATCCAATAAGGTTCAATATCCAGAGCTTGAGACCTTGTTTATGACTACATCTTTAAAGTATTCATATTTGAGTTCTACTGTCGCAAAGGAATTTGCGTCTTATGGCGGAGACATTAGCCTATTTGTTCCACCTCAGGTTATACCTCTTATAGAAGCCAAATTTAATAACAAGGAGAAGTAAACATAATGGCAAATACAAGCAAAATTGAAGACATTATTGACGAGATTGAAGCTTATATTGATGATTGCAAGCCATCAGCTTTTTCCACAAACAAAATTATTGTTAATAAGGATGAGCTTGAATCTTTATTACAGGAGCTTAGAACAAAGACTCCAGACGAAATACGTAAATATCAGCGTATGATTGCTAATCGTGAGCAGATTTTAGCTGACGCAAAAGCAAAAGCTGACGATATAATTAGCCAGGCACAGGTTCAGACCAACGAGCTTGTTTCAGAGCATCAGATTATGCAACAAGCTTATGCTCAGGCTAACGAAGTTATTCTTATAGCGCAGAAGAATGCTCAGGAGAAGATTGATAGAGCTACTGAAGATGCTAACAATATTAGAATGGGCGCTATCGCATATACGGATGAGTTGCTTGCTAATATTCAATCTATTTTAGCTAATTCAATCGAGACTACCAAGACTCGTACAGATACATTCCTCAGCACTATGCAGGTTTATCTTGATACTGTTGATGCCAACAGAGCATCACTTGTTCCAGAGTCTCTTAATGATGGCGCTACAGACCCTGCGACTTCACTAGAAGCAACCGCAGCGCAGCCAGTTGCCGAGGCACAAGGTGCTGCTGTACAGGCTGCCGAGGAGGAAGTCCCAGCTTTAGATATTCCAGAGCAGTTCTTCAACAAAGAATAAATTAATTTTAGAAAGTTATTAGCCAACTTGTTTAGCTCATAAGCGTAGGTAATGCTTGTCTGCTTAAGGTTGGCTTTTTTCTTTTTTACTAATATGTTTAGAGGTATTTATGCAAAAGTTTTTGCCAGTGTGTAAAGCTGATTTAAAAGAAAGAGGCATAGACCAATTAGATTTTGTCTATGTGTGTGGTGATGCTTATGTAGATCATCCTTCTTTTGGTGCAGCTATTATATGCAGGATTTTAGAGTTACATGGTTATTCTGTAGGGATAATTTCTCAGCCAGATTGGAAGGATGATAGTTCTATTGATATTTTAGGAGAACCACGTCTTGGCTTTTTGGTTAGCGCAGGAAATATGGATTCTATGGTTAACCACTATAGCGTTTCAAAACGTCGCAGAGACTATGACAATTATTCTCCAGGAGGCAAGATTGGTCTTAGACCTGATTACGCCACCGTTGTTTATTGCAATTTAATTCGTCATACATACAAAAAGAAGCCTATCATAATCGGAGGGATAGAGGCATCCCTTAGAAGACTTGCTCATTATGATTATTGGTCAAATAAGGTTCGTCGTTCTATATTGTTAGAATCTGGAGCAGATTTGATTTCTTATGGAATGGGAGAGCGTTCTGTAATAGAAATAGCTGATTGTCTTGCTTCTGGAATGGATGTTAAGGACATAACTTATATTCCAGGCACAGTATTTAAAACTCGAGATAAGTCCTTTACTGAGGATGGATTAATTCTTCCATCATACGAGGAGATTAAATCTGATAAGACTAGTTATGCTAAAAGCTTTTATGTGCAATACGTAAATACGGATGCTTTTACAGCCCAAAAGCTTGTGGCGACCTATGATGGATCTATGTTTGTTGTACAAAATCCACCTCAAAAGCCTTTAAGTAGACAGGAGATGGATGATATATATGCGATAGAGTATATGCGGACATACCATCCAATGTACGAGGCCGCCGGAGGTATTCCTGCAATCAAGGAAGTTAAGTTTTCTTTGATTAGTAACAGGGGATGTTTTGGTGGATGTAACTTCTGTGCATTAACCTTTCATCAGGGACGCATCATACAATCTCGCAGTCATGAGTCAATTATTAATGAGGCGAAGCTAATTACTGAGGACCCAGAATTTAAGGGATACATTCATGATGTAGGTGGTCCTACTGCCAACTTTAGGAATCCGTCTTGCAAAAAGCAGATGACTAAAGGAGTTTGCACCAATCGTCAATGCCTTTTCCCTACCAAGTGTCCTAATCTTGAGGTTGACCACAAGGATTATGTATCGCTTCTTTCTAAGCTTAGAAAGCTTCCAAAGGTAAAGAAGGTATTTGTTCGTTCAGGTGTAAGATTTGATTATGTGATGTACGATAAGGATGATACTTTCCTTAGGGAGCTTTGCAAATATCATATCAGCGGGCAGCTCAAGGTAGCTCCTGAGCATATTTCTAACAATGTATTATCGTACCTTGGAAAGCCTGATATTAGCGTGTATAACAGTTTTTGTGAAAAGTATGCCAAGATTAACAAGCAGCTTAATCTTAAGCAATACTTAGTGCCTTATCTTATGAGTTCTCATCCAGGCTCAACCCTAGATGATGCAATAGCTTTGGCAGAATATTTGCGAGACCATCATTTGTCCCCTGAGCAGGTGCAGGATTTTTATCCAACTCCAAGTACAATTTCTACAACTATGTATTATACTGAAATTGACCCAAGGGATATGAAGCCTGTTTATGTTTGTAAGAATCCGCATGAAAAGGCCATGCAAAGGGCGTTGATTCAGTACAAGCGTCCTGAAAATTATGACCTTGTAAAAGAGGCTTTAATCAAAGCTGGTAGAGAGGATTTGATAGGATTTGGAGAGAATTGTCTTATTCCTCCAAGAAAAATCAAAAATGCTAAAGTTATAAATTCTAATAAATCGAATACCAAGCAAGTAAGAAATAAACAATCCAAGAATAGTATTAAGACTAATTCTTCTAAAAATACAGGGAAAACTAAAACAAAAAATGAAAGAACTAATAATAAACGAAAACGATAGCAATCAGCGCTTTGATAAATATTTGAAGCGAGTTCTTTCCGAGGCATCCACATCATTTATTTACAAGATGCTTCGAAAGAAAAACATCACTTTAAATGACAAGAAGGCTGATGGCGCAGAGAAACTTAATACAGATGATATTGTAAAGATATGGTTTTCTGATGAAACCTTTGACAAAATGTCAGGAAAAGATATTACTGATCCTTTATATGATAAGCTTAAGTCAGTAGACTCAAATATTGATATAGTCTATGAAGATGAAAACATGATTATCATTAACAAGCCCTCAGGTATTAAGTCTCAAAAGGATAGCGACAGCGATGTTTCAATCAATGAGATGGCTTTATCCTATATGATTTCATCGGGACAGCTTTCTGAGGAGGATTTTAAGCATTTTCATCCTAGTATTTGTAACAGACTTGATAGAAATACATCTGGAATAGTTTTATTTGCAAAAAATCTTCCGGCAAGTCAACGCCTTGGTAAGGCTCTAAAGGAGAGAAGCTGCATCAAGCTTTATCATGCAATTGTCCTTGGAAGCGTTGATGAAGCAAGCCAGGTTGACGGCTTTCTTGTAAAGGATGAGGCTACTAACACAGTTACAATTACAGATAAACAGGTTAAAGATTCCAAGCCAATCAAGACAGCCTATCGACCACTTAAGCACTTGGATAATGATCTGACTTTACTTGAGATACATTTGATTACCGGACGGACTCACCAGATTCGAGCCCATTTGGCAAGTCAGGGTCATCCTATTTTAGGTGATATGAAGTATGGCAATGTTTCAGCCAATAAAAGGCTAAATGCCAAGAGCCAGCTTTTACATGCTTATTCAATTGAGTTTTCCGATAATCGTATATACGAAGCAAAGGAGCCAGAGGAGTTTAATGTCTACTTTTAAATCCAGAGGTCTTCGAGGTTCTACATTCGAAGAATTTATTAACAAAACAAATGAGATTTATCAGGAAAATGGGTTGGCGTTGATTCAAAAAATACCAACACCAATTACCCCTATAGAAATGGATAGCAAAAAGGGGCACATAACCCTTGCCTATTTCGACCAAAAGTCTACCGTAGATTATGTAGGCGCCATTCAGGGTATTCCTGTTTGCTTTGATGCCAAGGAGTGCAATAAGGATACATTTCCGCTGCAAAACATCCATCCCCACCAGATAGACTTTATGGGCCAGTGGGAAAAGCAGGATGGTCTGGCTTTTATTCTTATATTTTTTAGTGAGAGAGATGTCTACTATTATCTTACCTATCAGCAGCTAAAGGGATTTTGGGACAGAATGATAGAGGGCGGAAGAAAGAGCTTTCGTATAGACGAATTAGATGAAAAATATTTCTTTTCTACCAAGCCCAACTTGTTTGTTCCATATCTTGATATGATAAATATTGATTTAAAAAGCCGCGATTTAGCCTAGAAAGTTGACTTCGTGGCTTTCTTCGGTTATAATCACTTTATTACGTTAGCAGACTAAAGTGAACTAAGCAAAGGAGTTAATATGAAAAACTTAACTTTACATACTCCAGAGGGAGTTCGTGATATTTATAATAGCGAGTATGAGCGTCGACTTGATGCTTTATATAATCTTAGAAAGTGTTTCAAGGATTTTGGTTACAGCCCAATTTCTACACCTACCTTTGAGTATTTTGATACATTTTCTAAAGAGGTAGGCTCATGCAAGTCCAACGAGATGTTCAAGTTCTTTGACAGAGATGGCAACACACTTGTACTTCGCCCGGATATTACACCATCTGTGGCAAGGGCTGCAGCTATGTATTTTTCTGATACAGATACACCTGTAAAGCTTTCTTATGAGGGCAATGTATTTATCAATTATCATAGTCATCAGGGGCGCCTCAAGGAGAGCACCCAGGCAGGCTGCGAGTTTATTGGTGTAAGTTCTGTAGAGGCAGATGCTGAGATTCTTACAATAGTAGTTAATGCCCTTAAGAAGCTTGGCCTTAAGGAGTTCGAGATTGGTGTAGGTCATATTGATGTAGTAAGAGGCCTTATTGAGGCAGCTAATCTTTCTGAAACAGAGGAGGAGAAGCTTATCTCTTTGATTTCCAACAAGAACATCTATGGTGCTAAGGAGCTTTTGGAAAAGGCTGGTGTTAGTGCTGATTTATTGGAGCTTTTCAATATCACAGCCAAGATTTTAAATTCTCCAGATGAGTGGGCTTCTTACCTTGAAAAGGCAAAGGGCTATTCAAAGGTTTACGATGCCCTTGTTTATCTTAAGAAGTTATATGAGATTTTAGATAAGAACGGCGTGATGGATTACGTATCATTTGAGCTTGGAATGATTTCTGAGTACAAGTATTACACCGGCATTATTTTCACCGGATATTCTTATGGAATCGGTGAGCCTTTAGTAAAGGGTGGTAGATACGATTCACTCCTTAGCCACTTTGGCAAGGATAAGCCAGCTATAGGCTTTGCAATTACAGTAGACCAGTTAATGTTAGCATTGGAGAGATAATAATATGAGTGATAGATATTTAACTTTCGCCCTTGGTAAGGGACGACTTGCAAAACAGACACTTGCTTTATTCGAAAGCATTGGCATCACCTGCGAGGAGATGAAAGATCCGGATACAAGAAAGCTTATTTTCACCAACGAAGAGTTAAAGCTTAGATTCTTTCTTTCAAAGGGACCAGATGTACCAACTTATGTTGAGTATGGTGCTGCTGATATAGGTGTTGTTGGTGAGGACACAATCCTTGAGGAGAACCGCAACATCTACGAGGTGCTGGATCTTGGTTTCGGCAAATGCCGCATGTGCGTATGTGGTCCAAAGGAGGCAGAGGATTTACTTAAGCATCACGAGCTTATCCGTGTTGCCAGCAAATATCCACGCATAGCAAAGGATTATTTTTACAACACTAAGAATCAGACAGTTGAGATTATCAAGCTTAACGGTTCAATTGAGCTTGCTCCAATTGTTGGCCTTTCAGAGGTTATCGTAGATATCGTAGAGACTGGTTCTACTCTTAGAGAAAACGGACTTGTTGTCCTTGAGGAGGTTTGCCCTCTTTCAGCAAGAATGGTTGTAAATCAGGTTTCAATGAAGATGGAGCACGAGAGAATTACAGCCCTCATCGAAAAATTGAAGGGAGCTTTAGAAAATGAGAAAGCTTAAACTTACAAGTGAGACAATAGACAATATATTAGAGTCTTTGCTTAAGCGAAGCCCTAATCAGTATACAGAGTACGAGGCCACTGTTAATGAAATCGTTAACAACGTTAGAGAAAAGGGCGATGCGGCAGTATTTGAATACACCAAAAAGTTTGACGGCGCCGACATTAACGCTTCCAATGTAGTTGTTACAAAAGAAGAAATTGAAGAAGCCTACAAGGTTGTTCCTACAGAGCTTATTGAGGTTATCAGAAAGGCTCTTGTAAATATCGAAAGCTATCATGCTAAGCAAAAGCAGAACAGCTGGTTTACTTCCGAGGAGGGCATTATCCTTGGACAGAAGGTTTCTCCGCTTGCAAAGGTTGGTGTTTACGTTCCAGGAGGCAAGGCAGTATATCCTTCTTCAGTACTTATGAATGTTATGCCTGCAAAGGTTGCAGGAGTTGAATGCATCTACATGTGTACTCCATGTGACAAGGAGGGAAAGGTTAATCCAAGTACACTGGTTGCTGCAAATGAAGCAGGTGTTGATGTTATTTATAAATGCGGTGGTGCACAGGCTATTGCAGCCCTTGCTTTTGGTACAGAGTCAATTGCAAAGGTAGACAAGATTGTTGGACCTGGTAATATCTTTGTTGCCTTGGCTAAAAAGTCAGTATTTGGCTATGTTTCAATCGATTCTATAGCAGGCCCTTCAGAGATTTTGGTTCTTGCTGATGAGACAGCCAACCCTACTTATGTGGCAGCTGATTTGCTTTCACAGGCAGAGCACGACGAGCTTGCATCAGCAATCCTTGTCACTACATCAGAAAAGCTTGCTGATGAGGTTGCAAAAGAAATAGAGCGATTTGTAAGTATTCTTTCAAGAAAGGATATTATCCAAAAGTCACTTGATAACTTTGGATACCTTCTTGTGGCAGACAACATGAAGGATGCCATTGACTGCGTAAATGCCATTGCATCAGAGCACTTGGAGATTGTTACAGCCAATCCATTTGAGACAATGACTTACGTCAAGAATGCTGGAGCAATGTTCCTTGGCCAGTATTCATCTGAGCCACTTGGTGATTACTTTGCTGGACCAAACCATGTACTTCCAACCAACGGTACTGCAAGATTCTTCTCACCACTTTCAGTTGATGATTTCATTAAGAAATCCAGCATTATTTCTTACTCTAAGGAAGCGCTTGAGAAGGTTTATCCAGACATAGTTAAATTTGCAAACAACGAGCAGCTTACAGCTCACGCAAATTCAATTAAAGTAAGGTTTGAAAATGACCATTAAAATCGAATGAAATGAAGATTTTAATGGTCAGGAGTGAAACGACGATAAAATGACCATTAAAATCGAATGAAATGAAGATTTTAATGGTCAGGAGTGAAACGACGATAAAATGACCTTTAAAATCAAATGAAATGAAGATTCCTAAGGTCAAAGACAGACCTTTAAACTTCTTAATAAAACTTTAATATTATAATTCTTTAATAATGGGTATTTATTAGTTATAATATTTTTTGGAGTGATTTAACAATTTAGGGGAAAAATATGTCAGAAGAACGTAGAGCACGAGTAGCTAGAAAAACTAAAGAGACAGATATTACAATCGATTTTTCCATTGATGGCAGCGGCCTTTGTCAGGTTGATTCAGGCATAGGTTTTTTTGATCACATGATTGACGCTTTTACCAGACATGGATTGTTTGATCTGTCTGCAGATATAAAGGGTGACTTACAGGTTGACTGTCACCACACAATAGAGGATACAGGAATCGTTCTTGGTAATGCCATTAAAAAGGCTTGTGGGGCTAAGCTTGGCATGAAGCGTTACGGCAGCTGTATTCTTCCGATGGATGAGACATTGGTGCTTGTTGCAGTTGATTTATGTAACAGACCGTATCTTTCCTTTGAAGCAGAGTTTCCAACAGAGAAAATCGGCTACATGGATACTGAGATGGTTAAAGAGTTTTTCTATGCGATTTCTTATTCTGCGGCAATGAATTTACACATTAAGGTGCTTACACCTGGTAATTCTCATCACATGTGTGAGGCGATGTTTAAAGCGTTCGCCAAAGCTTTAGATGAGGCTACTACAATTGATTCAAGACTAAAAGATTCCGCAATGACTACAAAGGGATCAATTTAAAAGAGAGGATTAGTTCAGATTATGGAACATAAAAATATTGTTGCCACTATCTATTTAAAGGATGGTATGGCAGTTAAAAGTCCTACAGAGTTAGATGATAAAAAGGACGTATTAGAGCTTGCATCAGTTTATGATGACAGCGGTATCGACAAGATTATTTGCTATGATCTTTCAACAGATGATGAGGAGCACGAGAAAAACATTCTTGCTATTCGCGAGATTAATAGAAACATTCAGATTAAGACAGCCGGTGGTGGAAACATCAAGCGTCTTGAAGATGTTAAAAAGCTTCTCTATGCTGGATGTATCGAGGTTATCTTAAACGGCTCAAAGCCAGAGGCAATTGACCTTGTTAAAGAGGCTAGTGCAAGATTTGGTGCAGAAAAGATTCTTGTAAGCCTTGCAACTATAGATTTCCTTTTTAAGACCAAAGAGTTTTTAGCAGACAATGTACATGAGCTTTTAATCATGAACAGAACACTTCTTGAGGGCTTGGAGAATGTTACCAATATCCCTTATATTGTTCAGGTTGATGAGTTCAATTTTGATGATATTCAGTCTCTTCTTGAGTCTGATCAAATCAGAGGTATCTCTGGTGCATTCATCAACGATACCAACTCAGACATTATGCGAATCAAGAGTGATTTATCTGATGCAGGTATCAAGATGGACAACTTTGAGCCAAAGCTTAGCTGGGCAGATTTAAAGCCTAACTCAGATGGATTGGTTCCAACAGTAGTTCAGGATTTCCAGACTGGTGAAGTACTTATGGTTGCCTACATGAACGAGGAGTCATTAAACATTACCATCAGAACCGGTAAGATGACATATTTCTCTCGCAGCAGACAGTCTCTCTGGGTAAAGGGAGAGACAAGCGGACATTTCCAGTATGTTAAGTCATTGACTGCTGACTGTGATTTTGATACTATTTTGGCGAAAGTTTCACAGGTTGGAGTTGCATGCCATACTGGCGCACCTAGCTGCTTCT
>JAEEGK010004250.1_pt1 | contig 35264 bp, 28 predicted proteins | sample 8958771 | NCBI WGS metagenome assembly JAEEGK01 (sample SAMN16246547, study PRJNA631951) | gut metagenome | biome: gut microbiome; feature: rumen; material: SC-attached | host: Bos | place: Iran: Karaj | collected 2018-10 | reverse complement strand
GTGGAAACGCAAGACTAGAATCAAATGATACTGATTTAAAACACATGGTAGGTTATAGAGTAGCAACTTCTACTGAAGATTCTACAAGAACAAATTCAACAACATGTGTTAACTCAACAGCTACATCAGACTGTGCTAAAACAGGAAATGGATATGCCAAGGTTACTTTAATAAAAGGCCCAGCATTATTGAGTGATTTAGAAATTGCAGAGGGGAAAGGATATTTAAAAGAAACATTTCAAGACACAAAATTTGATTATACATGGGTAATACCGAAAGGTATAGATTATTTTACAAGTGATGACTTAATTCCTACAGCAGCATCACCATATTTTAATATTTCATTCCCAACAACATCAATTACCTATACACAAGATGGAGATACTTTTAATATTCAAGTTTTTGAGGAAGGAAACCCTGAAATTAATACATATACATTATCTCTAGAAAGATTTGTGTCTAATGATGGAACTTTATCTAATATCACAAGTGATAAAGGTCAATTCAAAGAGGAATTTGATTCTGGTGTTAGGGATTATACTTTAGAAATCTTTGAGGATGCTAGTTCAGTTACTTTAACTTCTATTGCCAATGAACAAGATAATCAAGGAATAACTTATTTCTATGGAGAAAATGGTGAAGAATCGAATTCGACAGGTATTATTCCACTAAATGATTATGAGGAAGATGTAACAATTCAATCACAAGCTGAAGATGGTACAATAGAAATATATCATATTCATATTATTAAAAATATGTATTTAGAAAATATAGTTATTAATGGGTTAGAAAACTATGAATGTGGAGACGAAAGATGCGTTTTAAATCCAGAGTTTAACCCTTTAATTGAAGAATATGAAATTACTGTCCCTTATGAGTATGAGACATTAAATACCACATATATTCCATCTCATAATGGACTAAAAGTAGTAATAAAAATAAATAATCAAAACTATGCAACAAATCCAAATTTGGCAAAAGTAAAAAGTACTATAACTTATAATATCTATAATAATGCAAATAATTTAGTTAAAAAATATAAAGTGACACTATTAAGAGAAAAAACAGATGTAGGAAGATTAAAGAGTTTGGATATAGTAGATGGTAAGGGTTATTTAAAAGAAGATTTTAAGGGAAATAAATATAATTATACGTGGGTAATACCAAAAGGAACAACTAGACTCACTGCAGATGATGTTATTGCAAAATTAACAGATTCAAAATCATCATTAGATATACAACCTGTTACTTATTCACAAGATGGAGATACATTTAATATTACTGTAAATACACCAAGTGTTGAAGAATTTGGATATTTAGGAGATGTTCAAGAATTCATTGCACCTTATACAGGTACATATAAACTTGAAACATGGGGTGCAGAAGGTGGAACATTTAGTAATAATAGTATTGGTGGATATGGTGGATATTCATCAGGATATATAGATTTGTATCTTGGAGAGACATTATATATTTATGTAGGTGGAAAAGGGCATGGATGCAATGGTAGCTCTGGAACAGGATATAATGGTGGTGCTACTGGAGGTGGCTGTAGTGGAGACCACAGACAAAACGGTGGTGGAGGAGCAACACATATTGCTACTACATCAGGGGTATTATCTACATTAAGTAATAAAAGAGATGATATATTAATTGTTGCCGGCGGCGGCGGTGGCGGTTATTGGCATATTGCAAACATATATGGTTCTGGAGGATCTGGTGGAGGATTCAAAGGTAATGCTGGAACAAATAACCAAGCAGCTAGAACACCAGGACAAGGTGGTAGTCAAACTGCTGGAGGAGCAGGTGCTTCTGTTGGTTCGTTTGGACAAGGTGGTAATCTATGCGGAGGCGGCGGCTTCTACGGCGGCGGCGGAGTTGGCGGTGGCTCCGGAGCATATCAAATTGCCGGCGGTGGCGGTGGCTCTGGTTACATTGGAAACTCAAGACTAGAATCAAATGATACTGATTTAAAACACATGGTAGGTTATAGAGTAGCAACTTCTACTGAAGATTCTACAAGAACAAATTCAACAACATGTGTTAACTCAGCAGCAACATCAAATTGTGCTAAAACAGGAAATGGATTTGCTAAAATAACTTTAATTGATGCAGATCAATTATCTAAAACCTATACACTAACTCTTCAAAGAGAGTTATCAGATGATGCACGTTTAGCAACATTAACTGCTACAACTCCAACATCTGAACCAAATTTCCCTAATGGATTTGATAAAGATCAAACAGATCCAGTTATTATAGAAGTATATAATAATGTATTTGAAATAACATTAGATGGTACTCCATATGAACAAGATGCTACTGTAATAGATGGTTTAGGTACAATAGAATTAAATGAAGATGAAGTAGAACATAATATTACAGTACAAGCAGAAAATGGAGATATAAGAGTATATCAAGTAATTATTCGTAAGAATATGTATATAGAAGATATGGGATTAACTTCTACATCTTTAGATGGTAAAGCATGTAAGGCAGGAGAATGTGTTCTTGAACCAACATTTGATCCTGGTACTACAGAATACTTTATAAAAGTACCAGTAGATTATGATAATTTATATGCTTATTATTCATTACCAGATACACATCATACATCTGTTATGACTGTAGATGGTAATCCATATGTAGATGGATATGAATTACCAGTAGAAGGTACAGTAGTAGTAAAAGTAGATGTATATAATGATGATCCTAATAATAATCAAGTAGTTAAAACATATACTATGAGAGTTATAAAAGAAGTAGAATATCAACAAGAATTTGACTATACAGGAGATTACCAAGTATTCATAGCACCTTTCACAGGTAAATATAAGATGGAGACTTGGGGAGCTTCTGGTGGAAATACAGCTAAACTAGCAAACGATGGACTTATTGATCACGCTTATGGAGGCCGTGGAGGCTATTCAAGTGGTTATATAGAACTTCAAAAAGGTGAAAGATTATACATTTATGTTGGAGGCCAAGGTACTGGCACTGCTCAAATTGGTATTGGACAAGGTGGATATAACGGCGGTGGTGACGGCCAATTAAGAGTAGTTCAAAATTGTTTTAGACAAGTATCAGGTGGTGGAGGTGCCACTGATATAAGATTAGTATCTGGTAATTGGAATAGTACACCTTCACTAGCATCAAGAATTATGGTAGCTGGTGGTGGAGGTGGAACACACCAAAATAATTGCTCTGAAACAAATTATTCAATTATTGATGGAGGTGCTGGTGGTGATTTAACCGGTGGAGCTGGTGTAATCAGATCAACAGGAGGATTTACTCGTATAACTCCAACAGGAGGAACACAAACAACAGGTGGAATGAGTGCTGGTGGAACATCGCAGAGTGATTGGCATGATAGTACAAGTTATACGACAACCTATATTGGATCGTTTGGACAAGGCTCAACACTTTTAAATCCATCAACTGAAATAATTTCTTCAGGTGGCGGCGGCGGCGGCTACTACGGAGGAGCAACAGGAGTATGGAAATCAGGCGGTGGTGGTTCATCATTCATTTCTGGATATCTTGGCTCAGTTGCTGTTACTTCAGAAAATAATATAACACCAAAAAGTGGATGCGCTGATCAAACTAATGATATAACATGTTCATATCACTATTCTGGAAAAGTATTTACTAATGGCGTTATGAAGAATGGAACTCAAGATATTCCAACATATGATGGAACAGGAACTATGAAAGGTAATACTGGTAATGGTTATGCAAAAATATCTTATATTCCAGAACCTGAAGATGAAAAAACTGAATTTGGTTATACAGGCGATTATCAAACATTTATAGCACCAACAACTGGAAAATATAAACTAGAAACATGGGGAGCTTCTGGTGGAAATACATATGATTTTGCTGAAGATACTCTTAGTGATCATGCATTTGGAGGCCGCGGAGGTTATTCAAGTGGTGTTATTGAATTAAAGAAAAATGAAGTATTATATATTTATGTTGGAGGCCAAGGTACTGGCACTGCTCAAGTAGGTATTGGACAAGGTGGATATAACGGCGGTGGTGACGGTCAATTAAGAGTTGATAATTGTTTTAGACAAGTATCAGGAGGTGGAGGCGCCACTGATATAAGATTAGTATCTGGTAATTGGAATAGTACATCTTCACTAGCTTCAAGAATAATGGTTGCTGGTGGTGGAGGTGGAACACACCAAAATTATTGTAATGAAACAAATTATTCAATTATTGATGGAGGTACTGGTGGTGATTTAACCGGTGGAGCTGGTGTAATCAGATCAACAGGAGGATTTACCTCTATAACTCCAACAGGAGGAACACAAACAACAGGTGGAATGAGTGCTGGTGGAACAGCACAGAATGATTGGCGCGATAGTACAAGTTATACGACAGCCTATATTGGATCGTTTGGACAAGGATCAACACTTTTGAATCCATCAACTGAAATAATTTCTTCAGGTGGTGGCGGCGGCGGCTACTATGGAGGAGCAACAGGAGTATGGAAATCAGGTGGTGGTGGTTCATCATTCGTTTCTGGTCATCCAGGAGCTGTTGCTATAACTGCAGAAGACGATTTAACTCCAAAAACAGGTAGTGATTCAAATGTTCACTATAGTGGTAAAGTATTTACTGATACTGTTATGAAAGCTGGTAATGAATTAATGCCTTCACCTGATGGTGTTACTAATCAAGTTGGTAATAATGGTGATGGACATGCTGCTATTACATTAATTGAAGTAGAAGTAAAACTAGATGATTTAACTGTGGATTATGGTGCTTTAACTGAAAGTTTTGATAAAGATAAGAATGATTATGTATGGCAAATACCTAAGGATACAGAATATATAGATAAAGAAGATATACATTATGTACCTTCTAATCCAGATAGTACTGTTACTGATACATTACCAATTGATGAAGTTCACGCAGGTGATGTTATAGAAATAACAGTTACTGGAGATGATGGAGTAACTACTAATGTTTATACTTTAACTGTTGAATATATTAAAGATACTGATAATAGATTAAGAATATTAGAAAGTGATAAAGGAGTATTTACTCCAGAGTTTAATCCAGATACTAATAGTTATGTATTAGAAATATATGAATATTTAGATGAAATAACTTTAACTGGAGAACCTATGTCTGAGTATTCTACTGTAGTAGGATTAGGTACTATAGATATGGAAGAAGATATAGTAGAACATGAAATAATTGTTACTGCAGAAGATGGTTCAATTAATATATATAATATAACTATTAAGAAAGATGCTTATTTATTATATTTAGGATTAAATGGATTAGACAGTGTACCATGTGTTGAAGATGAATGCACATTAGTACCTCCATTTGAACCTAGTTCAAATGAATATAGTATTAAAGTTCCATATGAATATGAAACTTTAGATGTATATTATTTAACTTCTACACCTGAACATAGTGTTAAGATTAAAGTTAATGATAGTGAAGTAAGTAATTATAGGTTACCTGAAGGTGATACTTTAGTTACTGTAGAACTATATAATAAGAATAATATTCTTGTTAATACATATACAATGAATGTTAATAGAGCTAAAGGTAACTATGCTACTTTAGATAATCTAGAAGTTAGTGTAGGAGATTTAAATATACCATTTGATAGAGAAACTACTGAATATACATGGATTATTCCATTTGAAGTAAATAATAATTTAGAAGATTATTTAACTTATAGTATTACTGATCCAGCTGCTACTGCAGAGTTAATACCAAGTACAATTAATTATACTGGTGATGGTCAAACATTTGATATTAAAGTAACTGCAGAAGATGGAGTTACTACCAAGACTTATACAATTACTCTTCAACAAGATATAATTGAAGATATTGAAGTAGAAGATAATATGTTTATTACTGTCGGTGAAACTAAGAATTTATATATTAATGGTTTACCAGAAGGTTGTGTAGGTAAATATCTATATGAAGTAGATCAAAGTGCTATTGTATATGTATATGATAATGGTGATGTATATGGTATATTCCCTGGTGAAGCTAATATAACAATAAGTGTTAAGAATCACCCAGAGATAACACCAAAGGTAGTACATGTAACAGTAGTATCTGATAAGATAACAAGTAGTATACTTGATGTTCTTGATAAAGATTTAGCAAGAATAATAATTGGTGAAGAACCAGGAGTTAATATAAGTGATTTCTTAGATAAGTTAGATAATCCAAGAGAATATCTAGAGGTATATGACTTAGAAGATAACTTAATATCTAGTGATGATTATGATAGTGTAAATGTTTATACTGGTTTAAAAATTAAACTTGTTATTAATGGCGTTTTACATGATGAAGCAATCGTAATTATTCGTGGTGATATTGATAGTGATGGTATAATCTCTGTTTCAGATGAAGCTATGCTTACTGATCATATCTTAACAATTGATTTAATTAATGATTATAGAAAGTATGCTGCTGATGTTGAAGAAGATGATTTACTAGATGTAGTAGATGATTCTATGATAACAGATTATATCTTAGGAATTATTGATTCATTAAATGAATAAAAAAAGAAGGTTTACCCTTCTTTTTTTGATAATTCAATTATTAAATCAAAGTCATCATCATTAGCCATAATATTCTTATGTAATTCTCCACATTTTTCACATTTATAGATAATTTTATATGTATCTTTAAACTTTTCTATATCAATTGGCTTTAGTAATCCTTTGCAAGGATTTAATCTATCACCAGGATTAATATCTACATGTTTTGAATAAAGACAGTATGGGCAATGATCTCTAGCAGTATATCCAAGTTCATTTACTTCTTTATTACAATGTTCACAAATAAATTTTTCATCAATCATATTAAATCTTTTCATGCTTTAATTATATATTAATCCTTTGTATTTATCAAGAAAAAATGATATAATGATTAAGGTAGGTGAAGCATATGGAAACAAACTTTGTTATTAACGACTTTGAAGGTCCATTAGATTTATTACTTCATTTAATTAAAACTAATAAAATGGATATATATGATATATCTATTTCTAAGATAACTGAAGAATACTTAGATTTTATAAATAAAATGGAAGAAATGAATTTAACAGTAGCATCTTCATATTTAGTTATGGCTAGTGAGTTATTAGAAATTAAATCTAAAATGCTATTACCTAGTTATGATGAAGAAGAGGAAGAAGATCCAAGAGAAGATCTTGTTAATAGATTAGTAGAGTATCAAAAGTATAAAGATATGATATCTTCTTTTAAAGGTTTAGAAGAAGAAAGAAAAGAATTCTATACTAAAGATCCAATTAATTTTTATAGTTTAAGTGATAAACATATTGAAAACGATGGATCAATATCTGTTGATGATTTAGCTATGGCACTTGCTAAATTCTTAGAAAGAAAAGAATTAGAAAAACCAATAGAAACTAAAATAACTACTAGAGAAATATCTATTGAAGAAAGAAGTAGAGATATTAAGAAAATACTTAAATCTAAAAAGAAAGTATCTTTCTTTGAATTATTTAAAGAAAGAACTAGAGAGTATGTAGTAGTTACATTCTTAACAGTACTTGAAATGGCTAAGAATAAAGAAATAATTATTACACAAGAAAATAATTTTAATGAAATATATGTAAGCAGTAGGGATGGTGAAAAAGATGATTAGTTCAGTAGAAGCATTATTATTTGCGGTAGGTAGTGAAGGATTATCTAAAGATGAATTACTTGATATATTAAATATTAGTGAAGAAGAATTAGATAATACTATTACTAAAATGAATGAAAAATATTCTAAAGATGATTCTGGAATAGAACTTAAAGTACTTGGAAATAACTATAAATTAGTTACTAAAGAAAAAGAAAATGAATATTTAAAATCATTAGCTTTAGAAGTAAGTAATAATTTATCAGATGCGGCTTTAGAAACACTTGCTATAATTGCATATAATGAACCTGTTACTAGATTTCAAATAGATGAAATAAGAGGTATTAATAGTTCTCAAATGCTTAGAAATTTAATAGCTAAAGGATTAATTGAAGTATCTGGTAAAGATGAGAATAGTCCAGGTAGACCTAATTTATATAAAACTACTGATGTATTCTTAGATTATTTTAATTTATCTAATATTAGTGAATTACCAGAAATAGAAGAACAAACTGAAGTACTTGAAGATGATGATTTATATAATTCTAGATATAAGGAAGAAGAGATATTATGATAGGAATTTTAGTTACTTCTAAAATTGAATGGGAAGCATTACTTAAAGTATATGAAATAGATAGTAATCTAACAGATAAATATATTTATGGAGATTATTATAAGACTAATATTTATAATAAAGATGTACTTCTTTTTAGAAGTATAGGTAGAAAAGCAATGTCTTCTGCAGCAGTTCAATATATGATAGATAAATTTAATTTAAGAAAAGTAATATTTATAGGTACTGCTACTTTAGTAGCAGATTATCTTGATTATGGAGATATTATTATTCCAGATAAAGTATCAGAATATGATTTATCTATTAGAGAAATAGAACCATTAATTAAAGAAAGTAATATTATAGAACTTAATAAAGTAAATGTATCTATGAAATATTTTGAGGGACTTCTTGGTACTAGTGATAAATCTTTAGTAACTAAAAAAGATTATTTAATGGCTAAAGAAACAGACATGGTAGCATCTGATACAGAAGCTGCTGCTATTGCTAGAGTATGTAAATTAAATAATATTGATATAGTTATAATTAAAGGTATTTCTGATAGAATATCAGAAGAAGGAGATTATTCAGCTCAAACAGAAGAATATGAGGAGACTACTCCTGGAATAATAGATAATATTACTCGTAATTATTTAAATGAGGTTTTATGAAAAAAATATTAATATGTTTATTATTAATATTCTTTATATGTGGATGTACAAATACTTCTATAGAAAAAGAAGAATATTTAAATTATATTGAGGAACTTAAAAAAGTAAAAGAATCTTCAAAAGAATATCCATTTAATATAGAAATTAGATATGATCAAATAACTAAAAAAGAAATAAGATATCAAGTTATACTTGATGAAGTAAAAGAAGATATTACGGATATTACTATGATTTGTTATCATAATAAAAAAACAGAAGATATATATCCTTCTATAGGTATATTTGATGATAAAGAATCTCTTTTAAAAGATAAAAAACCTAGTGGTCTTATCTTAGTAGGATATATTCCTTATGAAAAAGATTTAAAAATTACTATGAAAGTATTAGTAAAATATAAGATAAATAATAAAGAATATAAAATATATTATGTATCAAAAAAATAACATTTATATGTTATTTTTTTATTATAAATGTTATAATCTTTGTGTGGTGATTTTATGAAATTATATTTAATTAGACATGGTCAATGTGAATCAAATGTTATAGGTAGATTTAACTATGTTAATGAAGACATTAATGAAGTGGGAATTAAACAAGCTGAAGATTTAAGAGAAAAGATTAAAGATATAGATTATGACATAATTATATCTTCACCATTATTAAGAGCACTTCATACTGCAGAAATAATTAATGTTAATAATAAAGAAATAATCACTGATGACAGATTACAAGAAAGAAAACATGGCTCTTTAGAAGGAGTATCTTGTTCATTAGTAGATAGAGATGAACAATGGAATTATTATTCTGAAAAGAGATTTGGTACTGCAGAAATGACCAAAGAATTATGTGATAGAGTAAAAGAATTCTTAGATGAATTAAAAGAAAAAAATTATAAAAGTGTTTTGATAGTAGCGCATAGTGGTGTATCTAAAGCATTTTATGTTTATTTTAATGGTGTTCCAGAAGATGGAAAATTATTAAATTTAGGACTAAAAAACACTGAAGTAAAGGAATATGATTTATGAGACTTAGAAATAATAAAGATGCTAAAGGAATAATAACTGCATCAGAGTATGTTATTAATAATCCTAAGGATTATAAAGGAAAATGGAATACTGTTTTTAATAACAATAATAAATTATATATAGAAATAGGATGTGGAAAAGGTGATTTTATAATAGCAAATGCTATTAATCATCCTGAAAATAATTATATTGCTATTGAAAAATATGATACAGTTTTAATGTATGCAGTTAAAAAGATAGATAAAAATATTCCTAATCTTAGATTTATAAGAATGGATGCTTTAGAAATAAATGAAGTTTTTGATAAAGAAGTAGATCTTATTTATTTAAACTTTTCTGATCCATGGCCAAAAGAAAGACATGCTAAAAGAAGATTAACACATGAAAGATTTTTAAAACTTTATGATGATATATTTAAATCTAATAAAACTATATTTATGAAGACTGATAATATTCATTTATTTGAGTTTTCTATAGAAAGTTTAAGCGATTATGGATATAAGCTTAAGAATATATCTTTAGATCTTATAAATAGTGATATTAAAGAGAACTTTATGACTGAATATGAAAAGAAATTTAGTGAAATGGGGACTAGAATAAATAGATTAGAAGCATACAAAGATTAATTTTAAAAAATACTTTAAAAAAGTATTTTTTTTTGATATAATTAAAGGAGATAAAAGTAGGTGCTTAAATGAGATATAAAAAGACAATTCTATTTTTATTTATCCTTTTATTTACTGGATGTTCTATGGTAAATATTAATACTAATAATTACTTAAAAAATATAAATACTATCTTAAAAAGAAATAGTAAATATACTAGTGATAATGCAATTGGATATCAATATAAGTTACCTATGGGAGTAACTAAAATAGAATCAAATGAATTTAATGAAGTATTAAAATGTAATGATTCTAGATATTACTTATATGCAGATGTTGTTAGTTATTATTATAAAACTGAAAATAAATATAAAGTAGATAAAAAAGCATTCTTATCAAGTAAATTAGAGTATAAAGATAAGAATGGTTATGTAGAAGTCAATGAAGACAAAGGTAAATACTTTGTTGAGATGATGTATAATTACTCTAAGATTGAAGGTTATGTAAATAAAAAAGACTTAAAAGATGCATTAAATAATATGGCATATATATTATCAAGTATAAAATATAATGATAATGTTATAGAAAATTTACTTGGAGAAGAAAAATATAATTTAAGTGCAAACCAAAAATATAATATATTTAATGTTAAAAAGAATAATAATAGATCATTTATAAAATATGCAAGTGAATATGATACCTATAATGGGGAAGAAGCTAGTAAAGAATTAATTGAAAAGAAAGAAATAGAGCAGGATGAAGATTAGAGGTGAGTTTTATGAGTTTTATTAATAAGGTAAAAAACTTTTTCTATGAAGATGTAGATGGAGATTATGAAGAAACAAAACCAGTAGAAAAGAAAAAATTTAATCCTTTCAAGAAAGAACCTAAGTTTGAAGAAGAACCAAAAGTAGTAGAAGAAGTAAAAGATGTTAAACAAGAAGCTAATAATGATTTATCTGAAAGAGAATTATTTAGAGCAGAAAGAACATTTAATTTCCCAATGGATATGGGAGATGATATATTTGATAAAGAAGAAAAAGAAGAAGTAAAAGAAGAAACACCTTATGTTAGAAAAGAACCAGTAAAAGAAACTACATATACTAGAAGTATTTATCATAATATTTCACGTGAAGAACCAAAAAGACCCGAAGAAAAGAAGAAATTTAAACCAACTCCAGTTATATCTCCAGTATATGGTGTATTAGATAAGAATTATACTGTAGATGATGTTGTAGATGCAGATAAAACTAAAGAATTTTCTCTAGATAAAAAAACAGTAGATTTTGATAGTGTAAGAAATAGAGCATATAAAGATTTAGATGAAGAATTAGAAAAGACTATGAATACTGAAGTATTCTATAATCTTGATGATGAAGAAAATGATGATTCTAAAGAATCAGTTATTATTACATATGATGAAGTAGAAGAACCAGCTCCATCAGTAGCAGAAGAAGTTGAATTCAAAGATGTAGAAATACCTGAAGTAAAAGTATCATCAATTGAAGAAACTGAAGATGAATCTGAAGAAGATGATGATCTAGCTCCAGATGTAAAAATAGAAGTTCCAAAAAGAACTAGAAGAAGTAGAACAGTAGCTTCAGTAATTGAAGAAACAGAAAAGAAAGATAAAGAAGAAAAAGAAGATTTATTTAATTTAATAGATAACATGTACAATGAAGATGATGAGGAGGAAGAATAATGATGGAGTATTTAAGTCAATTATTACCTATAATAATATATATTTTATTAATTGCACTTATAATTCTATTAATTATTATTTCTATTAAAGCAATTAAAGCATTAAATAAAGTTCAAACAGTAGTAGATACAGTAGATAAAAAAGTACATAATATGAATGGTGCTTTTGATGTAATAGATATTGCTACTGATAAGTTATCTACATTCAGTGATAAACTTATTAATATTATCGCAGGAGCTATTGAAAAGGTATTCAAAGTAAATGATAAAAAAGAAATTGAAGAACCTAAAAAAGAAACTAAAAAATTAGCAAAGAAAGAAGAATAATTGACTAATTTAAAAAAATAAAATATAATCATTAATAGTTAATGAAGACGATATTATCAGTAATTAATATATTATTTATTAGAGATTAAGTGTGTGGTGAAAACTTAAATTAATATATTAATGAAATACAAATATCATAGTTAACACGTTAATTACGTTATAATTTAAGATGCATAGAAGTCTATGAAGTAAGGTGGTACCGCGGTAATTCGTCCTTACATCGTAGGCTTTTTTTCGTTTTTAAGGAGGTAATATGATTAAAAGATTAATATTTGATGTAGATAATACTTTAATTACATGGAAAAATGAATACTATGATTATAGTCTTAGTAATACATTCAAAGACTTAGGTATTCCATATGATAAAAGTATAATAGGATCATATGATGAAGTAGTAGAGGATTATGAAAATTATTATGATACATATAAAAGAGAAGGTTTTATTAAATTATTAAATGAAAGATTAAATTTAAATTTGCCTAGTAATTATATTGATGTATGGATGAAATATCTAAGTAATTGTATAGAAACCCCAAGTAAAGAATTTATAGATACTTTAGAATATCTTAGTAGTAAATATGATTTAGTTATATTATCTAATTGGTTTACTGAAAGCCAAGTAAATAGAATAAAAAATATGGGAATAGATAAATATTTTAGTAAGCAAATATACACTGATAAAGTAAAAAATAAACCTAATAAAGAAGCATTTATGGAAGCTATTAAACCATATAATATAGATGAATGTATTATGATTGGGGATAGTAAAGGAAAAGATATAAAGGGTGCAGAAAGTATTGGTATGAAGGCAATACTTATAGATGAAAAAACAAAAATAGAAGATTTAAGGAGGATATTATGAAATTTTATGATGAATTAAAATGGAGAGGTTTAATTAAGGATGAAGCAGGAGAAGATTTAGAAAAAATACTTAATGATTGCAATGCTACTTTCTATTGGGGAACAGATCCAACAGCAGATAGTTTACACATTGGGCATTTTTCTAGTCTAGTTACTGCAAAAAGATTAGCTAAAGCTGGGTTCAAACCTATTTTATTAATAGGAGGAGCTACAGGTATGATTGGAGATCCAAGACCTACTTCTGAAAGAGAAATAATGCCTAAAGAAGTAGTTTTAGGAAATGTAGAAGCGATAAAGAAACAAGTAGAAGAAATATTTAATGGTAATGTTGAAGTAGTAAATAACTATGACTGGACAAAAGATATTAATATTCTTGATTTCTTAAGAGATATAGGTAAATATATTAATGTTAATTATATGCTCGCTAAAGATATAATAAATAGAAGATTAGAGACAGGTATTACTTTTGCAGAATTTACTTATACTTTATTACAAGGATATGATTATCTACACTTATATCAAACAAAGGGAGTAACATTACAAGTAGCAGGTTCTGATCAATGGGGTAATATAACTACTGGTATAGAATTGATTAATAAGAAATTAGGTAAAACAGCATATGCATTTACAATGCCATTAATACTTGATTCAACAGGTAAAAAATTTGGTAAGAGTGAAGGAAATGCTTTATGGCTTGATAAGAATAAGACTTCTAGCTACCAAATATATCAATATTTCATTAATTCCGCTGATGATAAAGTAGAAGAATATCTAAAAGTATTTACATTCTTAAGTAAAGAAGAAATAGAAGAATTAATGAAAAAACATATAGAAAAACCAGAAGAAAGATATGCACAAAAAGCATTAGCATATGAAGTAATAAAAGATCTACATGGAGAAGAAGAAGCTAATAAAGCAATTAAAATAACTGAAGCTTTATTTAGTGGAGATATTAAATCATTAACTGAAGAAGAATTAGTTGATGCTATGGCAGGAGTAGACACATATAATTCTACTTCTAAAAATATAGTGGATTTACTAGTAGATACTGGTATACTTTCTAGTAAGAGAGAAGCTAGAGAATTTATATCTAATGGATCTATTTCACTTAACGGTGAAAAAGTAAATGATTTAGAAATGGTTGTAAATAAAGAAACTTCATTATATAATAAATATGTAATAATAAGAAGAGGTAAAAAGAAATATTACCTAGTTATAATGGAGGATTAATATGAAATTATTTTCTAAAGAAAAAGATTTATTTTTAAAAATAGTAAACTTAATACTTATAGTAGGAGCAATTATATCAATAATAGTTATGATATCTACAGGAGTTAATCTAATTAACAAACCTGAAATTTTAACATATGATGAATATGCTAAAGAAGTGTGTACTATTGATAAACTAGAATATGAAGGAAAAGAAATAGAAAAAGAAGTAGAAGAATCTTGTAAGAATTTCTATATAATAGATAAACAAGATACAAAAGATTTTAATAATAGAAATAGAAATAATTTCTTAATATCATTAGCAACTACTATAGTTTTAATAGGAGTAATGATTATTTTAAATAAAAAGTTATAAAAAAAAGAGGATATTATTTATCCTCTTTTTTTAATATACTTGTGTAGAATTCTTTCCACATTTCAAGAACATGTTCTTTAGTATAGAAATCACTAATATAAGTAGAATTTTTAACTTGTTCTTCATAATATTTTTTATTATCTTTTAATTTAGTTAATTCATTAACAAAATCTTCATTATTATTTCCTTTTGGATATTTCTTGAATAATATATCTTCATATAAATCTAAATCTCTAAGAAGTAATGGTATATGACAGTTAGTGCTTTCTAATATTGTCATAGGGAATAATTCATTATATGAAGGAGCAAAATAAACATTAGACATATTAAATAAAGAATTCATTTTATCTCTATCAACTATACCTAAGAAATTAACATTCTTTGGTGGATGATTCATAACTTTCTTAAGTTCTTCATGTCCATCAGTTATAGCACCAAAACTAAAACCTCCAGCCCATACAAATTTAACATCAGGCATCTTTTTAGCAACTTCAACAAAATCCATAACACCTTTTCTAGTTTGTACTTGTCCAGCACCCATAACTATAAAGTCTTTTTCATCATATCCATATTCTTTTCTTATTGATTTCTTTTCTTTATCACTTAATTCATAGAATTGTTCTCTTGATACAAAGTTTGGTATATAAGTTATTTTATCTTTATCTAAACCATTTTCTACCATTTCTTTTATAAATGATGGATTAACTACTACTAAATGATCTGCTAATTTATAGAATTTAATAACATACCATTTAAATATTTTAAAGAATAATTTAGGAAGTTTTATTGATCCATCTAATGTAGTAGGTAAGAAATGTACATAAACTACTTTTACACCTTTAGTCATTTTTAATTTAATATAATTAATTGGATCTACTGTATGAGCATGTAATATATCAAATTTAGTTCCTTTATTAATGGATACATCAAATACATCTTTAGCATCCTCTCTTAATAATTTTATTAGTTCTAAGTAAGCTGAACCAACTCCTTGTCCTGCGACTTTATCTGCAGAAGATAACATATTAATTGTTATTTTTTTCATTTTTATCACCTAGAACAATTATACTATAAAAAGATGACAAAAAATAGGGGAATTTTCATTTTTTAGAGAATTAACAAATAAAAAACTTGCCTTAAGCAAGTTTTATATATCTTCTTTATTTATCCCTCTAGAAGCAAAAGAGTCATATATCTTTTCCATATCACGATACATACCACTTCTTAATTCTTCAGAATAAGAATCTAACTCTATATTATCTTTACTATTATCAATTTCTTTTTCAATATCATATGGAATACTAACTAATTCAAATGAAAATGATTCATCAAAATTTCTAGAATCTAAGTTTCCTGATAATATTAAGTAATTTGCAACAGCAGTATTCTTTACATTTCCATCTTTTAATGAATTTCTAAATACATCTATAGAATTTCCAACAGATCCTGTATTAATAATATATCTATTATAGATCTTTTGAACATATTGAGTATGAATATGACCATATATTAGAACATCTGCTTTTTCATTACTAATAGTATTATCACTAGGTAAGACTAATTCATAGATATGAGTTAATGTATCAATATTTCCAGCAAATTTATCAATTCTTTCTGGATGAGCATGAACTAGTCTAATAAGTCTTCCACTCATATAAAATTCATGACAAAATGGTAAGTTAGCTAAGTAATTAATATGTTCATCATCTAGTTTACTTTTATTCCATTTCATTCTTTCAATTTCTTGAATAGGTTTATCTGATAAGTCTATATCACTGGCATAGTATTCATCACAATTTCCTCTTAATACTATTTCACATTTTTCTTTTACTAAATCTATACATTCTTTAGGATGACTACCTTTTGCAATAATATCACCTAAACAATATATTTTATCTATATTTCTGCTTTCAATATCATTTAGAACAGACTTTAAAGCTTCTAAATTACCATGAATATCAGATATAATAGCTATTTTCATATAATCACCTAAAAAAATTATAACATAAAAATAATAAAACTAGGGGAATTTTCATTTTTTTAGAGAATATAATATATGGAGCACTTTGAGTATCATCCTCTTTTTCTGAAAGGAGGTGGTGAAATGAATAAAAGAGTTTATACAATTAAACTTCTTAAGTATATTTCATTCATATTATCACTACTTACCTTATTGGTATTAGTAATAAAAAAATGATACTCTAATTGAGTATCATAACCACATTTGGGGATGACACTCAATAATAAGTGTTCCCTTAAATAAATTATAACATATATTAATAATTTGCACTATATAAAAAATAATAAAAAATGTTGTATTTATAAGACTTTTGTGGTAAACTTAAAAAGTTAATAAAAAAAGGGATGATTTTATGAATATAAGAAACATAGCAATAATTGCGCACGTAGACCATGGTAAAACAACTTTAGTAGATCAATTATTAAAACAATCTAATACTTTTAGAGATAATGAACAAGTAGCAGAAAGAGTAATGGACTCTAATGATATTGAAAGAGAAAGAGGTATTACTATTTTAGCAAAACCTACTTCAATTATCTATAAAGATTATAAGATTAATATTTTAGATACTCCAGGACACGCTGATTTTGGTGGAGAAGTAGAAAGAATAATGCACATGGTTGATGGTGTACTTTTATTAGTGGATGCTTATGAAGGTGTTATGCCACAAACTAAATTCGTTTTAAAGAAAGCACTAAATGCTGATTTAAAACCTATAGTAGTAGTTAATAAGGTAGATAAACCAACTGCAAGAGTTAGAGAAGTTATTGATGAAGTATTAGAGTTATTTATTGAACTTGGTGCTACTGATGAACAATTAGACTTCCCAGTAGTATATGCTTCTGCAATTAATGGTACTACATCACTTAGTGATGATATTAATACACAAGAGCATACTATGGATCCAATATTTGATTTAATAGTTAATCAAATACCAGGTCCTAAAGGAAGTATTAATAAACCACTTCAATTCCAACCAGCATTACTTGATTATAATGAATATGTTGGAAGAATAGGTGTTGGTACAGTTTTAAATGGTACTATTAAGGTTAATCAAATGGTATCATGTGTAAGACTTGATGGTTCTATTAAGAAATTTAGAGTACAAAAATTATTTGGATATTTTGGTATAAAAAGATTAGAAGTAGAAGAAGCACATGCAGGTGATGTAATTGCTGTATCAGGACTTCCTGATATAGAAGTTGGAGAAACAATCTGTGAAGAAGGTAAAGAAGAAGCACTTCCTAAACTTAGAATAGATGAACCAACATTACAAATGACATTTGCTGCTAACTCTTCACCATTTGTAGGTAAAGAAGGTAAATTAGTTACTGCTTCTAAAATAGAAGAAAGACTAAGAAAACAAGCAGAATCAGATGTTGCTTTAAAAGTTGAAGAAAATGGTAGAGATAGTTTCTTAGTTTCTGGTAGAGGAGAACTTCACTTATCTATATTAATTGAAAATATGAGAAGAGAAGGATTCGAATTAGAAGTATCTAAACCAAAAGTTATCTTAAAAGAAATAGATGGTGTTATTTGTGAACCATATGAAGATGTTGAAATAGAAGCACCAGAAGACACTGTAGGACCAGTTATTGAAGCCTTAGGTGTTAGAGGTGGAACTATGGAAAATATGAGTAATCTACCTGGTGTAGTTAAACTTCATTATGTTGTTCCATCAAGAGGATTAATTGGTTTTACAACTGATTTCATGACAATGACTAAAGGTTATGGTATATTAAATCATACATTTAGAGAATATCTTCCAAAGAATGCTGCAGATGTAGGAGAAAGAAAATTAGGTGTACTAGTTTCTATGGAAAATGGTAAATCTACTGCATATGCACTTGGTGGTTTAGAAGATAGAGGAATAATGTTCATTGAACCAGGTGTAGATGTTTATGAAGGTATGATAGTAGGAGAATCTAATAAAGAAGGAGATCTTGCAGTAAACGTAGTTAAAGGAAAACAATTAACTAATACAAGAAGTGCTGGTAAAGATCATACTGTAGTTCTTAAGAAAACTAAATTACTTACTCTAGAAACTGCACTTGAATATATTAACAATGATGAGTTAGTTGAAGTAACTCCATTAAACTTTAGATTAAGAAAGAAAATTCTTAATACTGAAGAAAGAAAAAAATATGATGCAAAAGTAAGAACTGAAAAGGAATAATATTCCTTTTCTTTTTTTGACTAAATATTACATTTATGATAGTATATTTAGCCAATGTGAGGAGTTAATATGAGCCTATTTGAAGAAATAAAAAATTTAAGAGAAGAAGAAATAGATAGTTATATTAAACAACGAGTATCTGTTTTAAGAAATAAAGACTCAAAAGAAATAGGATTTAATACAAGTAATACAATTTATAGTGGATTTTTAGATGACAAAGTTCTTATTAATACTATTGGATGGTGTAATCCAATTCCTGGTTATCAAACAATTAGTTTGGGAGGACTAGTAGTAGATGATAATGAAATGTTCAAATATTTAATAGAAGCTGCAAAGAAAGAAAACACTCCATTAGAAACTGTTATGAAAGCTACTGATGAATATTTGTCACTAAATGATCCTAAGAGAAGAAATGAATGTAGACTTGAAGAAGTTAGAAATAGATTTTATGATATTTTTTCATGTGGAAAAGAAAAAAATATATCTATCAAATCATTTCATAAACATGGTATTGCAGAGTGCTCAGAGATAGCAGCAGTTGCTCATAATATGTTTCAATTTCTAGGAATAGAATCAGATTATGCTATTGGGCAAGTGGATAGTGTAGGGCATGCGTTTAATATAGTATATCCTTTTGGAAGAGAAGATAAAGCGATATTGTTTGATAACAATCATGGAGTTGATTCTAATGCAGGAATTTTTATTCTAGGTAGTGTTCAAAAGGAAAGAATATTATCATTTAGACACATAAATGCCAGCGCAGGAGATATGATGTATTCATATGAAGAATTGTTTGGAAGAGAAATAGAACCTAGAATAGGCCGTCATAGTTATTTAATATTTAAAGAGGCATTTTATAAAGTAGATGGTGCCATGCAAGTTCCATCAGATAATAAAAGAGTATTAAAATATAAAATACTATAATAGAAAAGGAATATTATTCCTTTTCTTTTTTTATGTTTTATGTTATTATATGCATCAATTAAGGAGCGAATATGGAGAAAGTAGAACGCATAGTTAGAAGCATACAAGAACTTAAAGAGAATGAAATAGATAGTTTTATAGAAAAAAGAATATCTGAATTAGCAAATTCTGAAGAAAGAGAAATTGGTTTTAATACAGATACATATATGTATAATGGATTCTTAGATGAAAAGATAAGAGTAAACTTTGGCGGTATCATTGGTGAAAGCGAAGGCTGCGAAATGGTCATGTTTAGCTCAATGAGATTTAATGATCCAGATATGTTTAAGCCGTTAATACATGAACTAAGAAGTAGAGAGTATACTTTGGGGACTCCTTATGTTTCGGTTATTGGAGCTACAGATAGTTATTTATTTTTAAAAGATGAAAATCGAAGAGATAATAGTGAATATTATACTGATGTTAAGACATCGATTGCGGTTTTATCTGCTGTGAGTGAAAAGACATATCCAATACAAGTTTATAAATCACTTGGAATAGGTACATGCACTCAAATAGCAGGTGTAAATCAAAATATGTTTAAGTTTTTAGGAATAGATTCAGATTATGCTATAGGAATGTGTGGAGAATGTCATCATGCATTCAATATAGTATATCCTTGGGGAAGAGAGGAAGATGCAATACTTTTTGATTCCATGAGACCTGTTGGCTCTGATCCATATTTATATCTCTTAGATGAAGATAAAAAGAGAAAATTATTTTCTAATGAAGTTTTAACTTTAAAAAGAGCGGATGTAAAAAAAGCATATAAAAAACTATTTGATATAGATCCGGAATGTGATATAGATGAAATAGATCACTATGTTTTGATAGATGGTGACTATTTTGATAAACCAGTACCAGATTTAATGCCTACTTCTACAAGACACACATTAGTATTTAGAAGAGTAGATGATTTAGAAGATGAAGAAGAAAAAAAATAATTCTTCTTTTTTTGTGTTATAATTATATTAGGTGATAATAATGAAAAAAATGATAATGGATGGTAATACTGCTGCTGCTCATATTGCATATATGTTTTCTGATGCAGTAAGTGTATATCCAATTACTCCAGCATCACCTGGAGCAGAACACATTGAAGAGTGGAGTTCTAAAAACAAAAAGAATTTATTCGGTGAAGAAGTTAAAGTAGTCGAGATGCAAAGTGAAGCAGGGGCTATAGGAACAGTACATGGTTTACTTCAAACAGGATCATTAGCATCAACTTTTACAGCATCACAAGGATTATTATTAATGATTCCAAATATGTATAAAATAGCAGGAGAATTACTTCCTAGTGTTATAAATGTTGCTAGTAGAACAGTATCTACTCATGCTCTTAGTATATTTGGAGATCATTCAGATATATATTCAGTAAAGAGTACTGGATATTCAATTATGTCATCTGTTAATACACAAGATGTTATGTATTTAACTCTTGTTTCATATTTAAGTACATTAAAAGGAAGAATACCTTTTGTTAATTTCTATGATGGTTTTAGAACTAGTCATGAACTTAGTAAGATAGATGTTCTAGATTTAGAAGAAGTTAAAGAATTAGTAGATTTTGATTTAATAAATGATTTTAGAAAGAATAGTAGTCTTGCTAAAAAACAAATTAAAGGCACTGCAGAAAATGATGATATATATTTTCAAAATATAGAAGCTAGAAATAAATATTATGATAAAATGCCAGATATAGTTAATGGTTATATGAAACTTGTTAATGAAAAGTTTAATACTAATTATCATTTATTTGATTATTATGGTAAATCTAATCCAAGTAAATTAATAATAGCTATGGGATCAGTATGTGATACTATTAAAGAAACTATTGATAATATGGATGATGATACAGGTTTAATAATAGTTAGATTATTTAGACCGTTTAGTGTTAAACATTTTATTAATACTATACCTAGTACTGTTAAAAAAATTGCAGTTTTAGATAGAGCAAAAGAAGCTGGTTCTAGAGAAAGTTTATATTTAGATGTAGTAGATGCAATATCTAAATCTAAATTAAAAATAAAAGTATATGGAGGAAGATATGGATTATCTTCTAAAGATACTACTCCAGGAGATATATTAAGTGTATTTGATAATTTAGATAGTAAAGATCCTATTGATTCATTTACTATAGGTATAGTTGATGATGTAACTAATAAGAGTTTAGAAAGAAAAGAAATTAAAGTTAATAATAAATCTATTGAACTCTTGGTATATGGTTTTGGATCAGATGGTATGGTATCTGGTACAAAAGATTTAGCTACATTAATCGGAGATAATACTAATGGATATATACAGTTATATAATAAATATGATTCTAAGAAGAGTGGTGGAGTTACTATGTCTATGCTTAGAATCGGAAAAGAAGAAATTAAATCTAGTTATTATATAGATAAAGCTCATATAGTAGTATGTACTAAAGAAAGTTATTTAGAAAAATATGATATAGTTAACTCTATTAGAAAAGGTGGAATATTTATATTAAATACATCAAAAGATATAGAGGAACTTGATGATAAGACTAAATACTATTTAGCTAAAAATGAAGTTAAAACATTCTTTATAGATGCATCCAAAATAGCAGTAGATAATGGTATACCTAATAAAATAAGTACTATTATGGAATATGCAATTATATTAATTACTAAAGTATTACCTAAAGATAAAGCACTTGATATGCTTAGAGAAAGTATTACTAATAAATTTAGTAAGAAAGGTACTGAAGTAGTTAATCAAAATATTAAAGCAATAGAAGATGTAGAAAATAATATTAAAGAAATAGAAATTAATCCAGAATGGATTAATTTAGAAATAAAAGAAAAAGAGTTAAATGGGGTATTAGATTATATTTCTCATTTAAAAGGTGATGAATTAAAAGTATCAGATTTTATTAAACATGATGATGGTACTTATGAAGTAAATACTTCTAAATTAGAAAAAAGAAATATAGCAGAAATGCTTCCATGTTGGAATACTGAAAAATGTATTACATGTAATCAATGCGTAATGGCATGTCCTCATGCAGTTATTAGACCTAAATTAATGACTATGGAAGAAGTAGAAAAAAATCCTGGAATTATATATAAAGATGTACCAGGATCTGATATGAAATTTGCTTTAGAAATTAGTTATGATGATTGTACAGGTTGTGGTGTATGTTCAAGTGTATGTCCTACTAAATCTATTACTATGGGTGATAAAAACATAGATAGAGTTAATAATAAAATTAGTGGTGTAACTAATAAACATTTATATCCAGAAACTATAGTAAAAGGACTTGCATTTAATAAACCATTATTTAAATATTCAGGAGCTTGTGCTGGATGCGGTGAAACTCCATATATTAAGATGCTTACTCAAATAACTGGAGAGGCTCTTATAATTGCTAATGCAACTGGATGTTCTTCTATTTATGGTGGATCTATGCCAAGTTCACCATATAATGTATCTTGGTCTAATTCATTATTCGAAGATAATGCTGAATTTGGATATGGAATGAGATTGAGTGAAGAATTATATAAAAATAGAATTATTAATATAATGAATAACTATAAAGATAAAGTATCTGAAGAAAATAAAAAATTAATCGAAGCATACTTAGAAAAACCAAATGATTATAAAACATCTAAAGTAGTCATGGATAATTTAAATTATGATGAAATACCTGAACTAGAACCAATTAAAGATTATATTCTAAATAAGAATGTATGGATAATCGGTGGAGATGGATGGAGTTATGATATAGGTTTTGGTGGACTAGATCATATAATGAGTTCTAATGAAAATGTTAATGTATTAATATTAGATACTGAAATATATTCAAATACTGGGGGTCAATCTTCTAAATCAACTAGAGAAGGTGCTATTGCTAAATTTAGTAGTATAGGTAAAAATACTACTAAGAAAGATTTGGCTAGAATGATGATGACTTATCCAAATGTATATGTAGCAGAAATAAGTATGGGTGCAAATATGAATCAAGCTATTAAAGCAATTAATGAAGCTATGAATCATGATGGACCATCTATGATAATTGCGTATGCTCCTTGTATATCTCATGGTATAAAAGGTGGTATGGGTAACAGTATGAAAGAAGAAGAATTAGCAGTTAAATGTGGATACTTCCCATTATTTAGATATAATTCTAGAACTAAAGAATTTAATTTAGATTATAAAGAACCAGACTTTACTTTATATGATGAATTCTTAAGTAATGAAACTAGATATAAAATGTTAGCTGCAGTAAACGAAGAACACGCTAAAGAATTACTTGAAGCTAATAAAAATGCTTCAATAGAAAGATTTGAATATTATAAATCACTTGTCAAATAGGAGGAATATGAAAAAAGCATTAGTTATAGGTGGAGGATCTGGTATAGGATTAGAAATTGCTAGAACTCTTAATAAAAACAATTATGAAGTAACATGTGTAGGAAGAAGAACTAAAGAAAACTTTGAGTTTAATTATATAAGCTGTGATGCATCAAATGTAGATGAAGTAACAAGTTTATTTGAAAAAGAAGTATATGATGTTTTAATATATTCTGCAGGAATAATATCTTGCTGTGAAGAATCAGATAATTATGATGATAATGAATTAAATAAATTAATTGATATTAATTTAAAAGGATGTATTAGAACTAATCAATTATTTATTGATAGTTGTAGTAAAAATAATATAAGAGGTAAAATAATAAATATTTCTTCAATATCAAATAAAGGATCTAAAGATTTCCCTATATATGCAGCATCAAAAGCAGGTATGTTAGCATATACAAAAAGTATTGCAAGTAGATATGAAAATATACAATCAAATGTTATTTCACCAGGAGTAATTAAGACTGATATGTCATATCAAGAATCTCCTAATTTTGATGATTATGTTCAAGATATAGTGGATAATACTCCAGTAAAAAGATTAGGTAATCCACAAGATATTGCTAATACTGTTGAATTCTTATTATCTGATAAAGCAGAATTCATAACAGGACAAGAAATAGTAGTAGATGGTGGTTATACATTACCAAAAGAATAATAGTAAAAGATAGATTTTCTATCTTTTTTTTATGATATAATGAATTAGAGGTGTTTATGAATAAAGAATTTGTAAATGATTGGTTAAATAAATTAAAAGATTATTGGTTTAATAAAGATATTGATAAAGCAGTATCTTTGTTTAATAAAACTACATATTATCAAGAAACACCATTTATGGAACCATATACTAATATTGAAGAAATAAGAAATGAATGGGAACATGTTAAAGACGAGAATATCCAAAATATTGAGTTTAATGTTCTTGCAATAGATGATAATACAGTTGTTGTAAATTGGATATTAAGACAAAATAACGAAGACTATGATGGAATATATGAAATTAGATTTGATGATAATTTAGATTGCATATATTTTAAAAGTTGGGAAATGACTAGAGGTGTTTATGAATAATATTGTTTTAACTTCATGTGGAATTAGAAATGAAGATTTTAAAAATAAATTTTATGAGATAATACCAAAAGAAGAATTATCTAATAAAAAAGTTTTATATATTACTACTGCAGTAGATGGAGAAAAAGATGATAATAAAGATTGGGTTATTGAAGAATATAAAACTATATTAAATTTAGGTATTAAAGAAGAAAATATAACTGAGTATAAGATAGGTAATCCATTAGATATAGATAAATATGATATTATTTATATGATGGGTGGTAATACTATTTATCTTCTTGATATGGTAAGAAAAAATAATTTTGGTGAAGTAATAAAAGATTTTATTAATAAAGGTAAAATATATATTGGATCAAGCGCAGGATCTCAAATACTTGGATCTACAATTAATTTAAATGCAATATATGAAGATAATTTTGTTAATATGACTGATTTTACTGCACTTAATATAATAGATAAAGAAATAGTACCACATTCTAATAAAAAGAAAGATTTATTAGAAAAAGTAAATAGAGATGATTTAATTCTTCTTTATGATGGTGATGGATTAATAATATAGAGGTGTTTTATGAAAGAGAAAAAAGAATTTAAATATGATGCTTTTATAAGTTATAGACATTGTGACTTAGATAAGTTTGTTGCAGAGAATTTACATAAGATATTAGAAAGTTATGAACTTCCTAAAAATATTAAAGAACAATTGGGTATTGAAGGTAGAAGTATTAAAAGAGTATTTAGAGATCAAGATGAATTACCACTTTCATCTAATCTAGAAGATCCTATAGTAGATGCTTTAAATAATACTAAATACTTAATAGTTATTTGCTCGCCAAGATTAAAAGATTCTATGTGGTGTAAAAAAGAAATAGAAACTTTTAAGAAAATAAGAGGAAGAAAGAATATCTTCTGTGTATTAATTGAAGGTGAACCAAGTGATTCTTTCCCTGAAGAAGTATTAGTTGATGATGATGGAAAGACTTTGGTAGAACCACTAGCTGCAGATGTTAGAGGAGAAACTAAAAAAGAAGTATTAAACAAAATTAAAAGTGAAAAATTAAGATTAATAGCTCCAATGTATAACTTAGATTATGATGATTTAAAACAAAGACATAAAATGCAAGAACAAAAAAGAAAATTAACTATTGCTACAATAGCAGCAGGAGCATTCTTATTATTCGCAATTTATTCATCAATTATGTTAATCAAAATAAATAGTCAACAAAAGATACTTAAAAATCATCAAGCATTAACTTTATCAGAAAAATCTATGTCATCTTTAAATAAAGATAGTAGATATGATGGTATAAAATATGCATATCAAGCATTAACTAAATATGAAGGTGTAAAAATGCCATATACAACAGATGCAGAATATGCTTTAAGTGAAGCACTTGGAGTATATGATGTAGGGTCTAGTTTTAAAGCTAATGATGAAATAAAAACAAAGGGCGTAGTAGATTTTATAAAAGTTAGTTATAACAGTGAATATGTAGCAACTTATGATGAATCAGAAGAATTAACTTTATGGAATGCTAAAACATTCAAAAAAATAAAGACTTATTCTGATATATCAGGATTTGCTTTTGATGAAAATGATTTCTCATTTATTGGAGATGATTATTTCTCTTACATAAATAAAGATGGAAATATAATTATTACTGTTACTAAGAATGGAGATATATTTAAAGAAATAAAGAAAGAAGATAAATCTTATCAATCTGTAAGAGGCCATTTTGAAACAAAATATTTATCATATGCTGATAGTAAGAAATTAACTATATATAGTTTATTAGAAGATAAAACTATAGGTACTATTACATATAAAGATGATTTATTAAGACAATCATTCTATTCTGAAGATGGTAAATATTATTTTGCTACTACAATTGAAAATCAATTCTCAGTAGATAAAGAACAATATGTAACAGTACATGTTATAGAAACAAATAGTGCTAATGAAATTAATAGTGTTAGATTTAATGCAGGTTATATTAGTAATATGTTTACTAAAGGTAATAATGTATATATGTTATTTAATAGAATTATGGGAGCAGATTTTAGTATGCTTGCAGTATCTTATAATTTTATTGATAATAATGTAAATTGGACTAGAACAGAAGATGGTATTTGGGGAAAAATAATAACTAGATCTTATAAAGAAGATGTTAATGATATAGGTGTTGTTCATGGAAATAAATTAGATATTCTAGATGAATCAAATGGTGATGTTAAATATAGTTTTGATATGTCTAGTGATATTATTGAGGTATTATCTTATACTAATAAAAATTTATATTTAGTATTTAATACTGATGGTACTGTTAATTATGCAAGTATGGATAGTAAACAAAATGTTATATATAATGGACAATATCAATTAAATCTAAAGAATTATACTAAAATGGTAAAGAGTGAATCTGGATATTTATTAATACCAGAGAATGAAAATAGAGTAATTTACTATACTACTAATACTAGTAAGGATGCTAAAGAAGTAAAGAAAGAATATGACTATGTAAGTACTGATACTGTTACTGAATCAGAAAAAAACAAATTAAAAGAAGAAATAAATATTAAAAATAAAAACTTAGTATCTGGTATGTTCTATAGTGATAATAAAGAATTATTATTTGTAAGTTATGTAGATAATTCTTTAGCAGTATATAATGTTAAAGAAAAGAAATTAATAAATGAATCAAATGGTATTTTAAGACCCGATCATTATTATGGAACAGATAAATATGGAAGAACTTATATTGGAAATGTAACAGATGCTTATATATTAGATAAGAATTATAATAAAGTAGGTCATATTAAAGGACTTTACGAAGTAGAAAAAGATAAAGTAATTATATCTAATAATGGTACATATTATTCATTACCAATATATACATTAAGTGATTTGTTAAAACAAGCAGAAGAATATTTAAAATAAAAAGACTCATTTGAGTCTTTTTTTATTATAACTAGGGGAATTTTTCTTTTTATTGCGAATATAATATATGGAACATTTAATTAGAGTGTCATCCTCTTTTTCTAGAAAGGAGGTGATAATAGTGAGAAAAAGAGAATACCACTGTATCCTTTTTTTAACTCTTACTATTATATTAATTCTCCTATTATTTATAATAGTAGAAATAAAAAAGATACTCTAGTCTGAGTATCTATCCAATTATAAGGATGACACTTAGATAAACTAAATGTTCCTCTAAATAAATAATAGCACAAAAATAGTAGACAATCAATTGTCTACTTTTATTTTGTATAAAAAAGAAGCAGCCCCCCTGAAGAACTGCTTCATAAAAAAGAATAAAAAGGGGTTGGCTAGTGTGATACTAGCAGCCAATTCGCCATTTGGGAATTGGTACCATATATATTACTTATTTTTTTCTTTTTGTCAAGCAGTTTTACAAAATATGTTATAATTATTTTATGAAAGGAATAATCTATGAGCGATTTATCTTATATAAAGGGTATTGGACCTTCTACAATTAGTAAATTGAATAAGTTAAATATATCTTCTATAGAGGATTTAATTAACTATTATCCATATAGATTTGAAAAACTAAAAAAGACTAATATTAATGATGAACACGCTATTATAAGTGTAACTATTATTAGTACTCCAACTGTTAGTTTTTTTGGCAGATCAAAGAATGCTATAAGATTTAAAGCATTATATGAAGATGAAAATAAATATATAGATGTAGTAATATTTAATAGAGCGTTCATGAAGAGTAATCTTATTCCTTCAAAAGCAGTAACTTTAGTAGGTAAATTTGATCAAGAAAAAGGTAAATTTATTGCCTCTGATATAAAACTATTTGATATTGGTAATAGAGTAGTAATAACTCCTATATATCATTTAGTAAAAGGATTAACTAATAACAATATAAGAAAATATATAACTGAATCTATTAACACAGTTTCTTTAGTAGATTATATTCCTTATGAATTAACTAATAAATATAGTTTTATAGGTAAAAAAGAAGCATTAAATATAATAACTAATCCTAGTGATATAAAGTCATTAAATCTAGCATTAGAAAGATTTAAATATGAAGAATTATTCTTATTTATGTTAAAAATAAATGAACTTATTAATAAGAATTCTATTAATAATATAGGACATGTTAGAAATATAGATAGAGATAAAATAAATGAATTTATTTCATCTTTACCATTTGAATTAACTGAAGATCAAAATAAAGTATTAGAGGAAATATTTAATGATTTAGAATCTTCTAAAAGAATGAATAGATTAGTTCAGGGAGATGTTGGATCAGGTAAAACAATAGTAGCTTTTCTTTCAATGTATGCATTGAGTTTAGATAAATATCAAAGTGCATTAATGGCCCCAACTGAAATACTTGCACATCAACATTATCTTAATATGATAAAACTATTTGAGGGCTATAATTTAAATATAAAAGAAATATTAGGTTCTACTCCAAAGAAAGAGAAGGAACTAATTAAAGAAGAATTAGCATCAGGCAAAATAGATATTATTATTGGGACACATGCTCTTTTACAAGATGATATAAGCTTTAATAATTTGGGATTAATAATAACAGATGAGCAACATAGATTTGGAGTTAATCAAAGAAGTAATTTAAGAAATAAAGGTGAGATGGTTGATGTTCTTTATTTAAGTGCAACACCAATACCTAGAACATATGCATTAACTATTTATGGTGATATGGATATATCTATTATTAAGTCTATGCCTAATGGTAGAAAACCTGTTAAGACTATTAATATTTCTAAGAGTGAAGAAGACTTAAAAAGAATGCTTGTGACTATAAAAAGAGAACTTGATAATGATCATCAAGTATATATAGTTTCTCCACTTATTGAAAGTGAAGATGATGAGGAAGATATTAAGACAATTAAAAATAATTTTTCTTCAGCATTTAAAAAACAAAAAATAGGTATATTACATGGTAAGATGACACCAAAGGAAAAAGATGATATAATGAATAAGTTCAAAGAAAAAGAAATAGATATATTAATCAGTACTACTGTTATAGAAGTAGGAGTAGATGTACCAAATGCTACTATGATAATAATATATGATGCTTATAAATTTGGACTTGCAACTTTACATCAATTAAGAGGTAGAGTTGGTAGAAATTCTTTAGATTCTTATTGTATATTAGTATCAGATAGAGATACTGAAAGATTAAAAATAATGGAAGAAACTACAGATGGATTTAAACTAGCAGAAGAAGATTTCAAATTAAGAGGATCTGGAGATTTATTCGGAACTAAACAAAGTGGGGATATGAATTTTAAAATAGCTAATTTAACTAGGGATTATGATATATTATTAAAAGCAAAAGAAGATTCAAATAATATATTAAAAAATATTAATAATTATCCAGAGTTAAAGAAAATATTAGATGATTCTATAAATAAAGATTAGGAGATTATATGGGTAAAAATTATTCTTTATATTCTATATATTTAAATATAATTACTGTAATAATTGGAGTAATATGTTTAATATTTAGTATACTAGAACATAAGTTTTTAATAGTAACAATTATTCTTATTGCAATGACTCTAATTGAACTAACAATAAATGTAATTAATTATAGAAAATTGAAATCAAAAGTCATTGACAAAAAGAATAAAATATAATACTATTATAGTAGCGTAACACAATGTTACGTAGCACTTTTACAGTATATAAGTGAAAGTGCAAACCAAACCCCCTGAAGAGAGAGATGAATAAGTATCTCTCTCATTTTTGTTAGGAAATATAAGGGTTTGTGAGATTTAAAAGAACTACTTGAAGAGCGCTAGGTACCATTTAGGTACCATTTTTAATAAAAAGCCATTTTTTAAGGCCATTATTAACCGAAAAAACAGAGAAATATGATATAATTATTAGTAGGTGATATCTTATGATAGCAATGACTAAATTTGAAATGGTCAGGTATTTAAAAGACTATGCAGATTTACAATATTTAATGATGCAACATCCAGATCAACAAATTGGAATTCTATTTGATAGACTTATGCAATCTAAAGGCAGATTTGAAGACGATACAAGAGAGTATTATGATAGAATGCGAAGAGTATATATGAATTACAATTTAATGAAGAAGTTTTCATATTCAGAGGATTTTTTACTTAATAGAGATAATTATATTAATGACAATGATTTAGATGAAATAATTCCTGAAAATACATATTCAACTAATATGGGTAGTATATCAAAAAAGAAATTATTACAATTGATTAGAAATACCTTTAACCATAATAATAGTGAAGATGTTGATAGATTTAAAATGTCAGTTAATGGAAGAAAAATAGAAATTGAATTACTTAGTGGACCTGTAAGAATTAAATTTGATACAACCAAATTATGGGATGTTTATAATAACATGATTAAGCATAGAAGAAATAATTTAAATATTAGCTTTGATATACCTGATGATTTTGATATAAATAGTGAAAATTTATTTGATGAGCTTGATAAGATAAAATTCGTTCATTATTATTTTAATGGCGCATTACCTAATTCAACGATTGCACAGTTTAATCAGCTTAATGATACAAGAGGTTTAAGTAGTGAAGAAATAGGACAAAGAAGTGAGATGTTTGAAAACTTATCATCTTCTATAAGTGCACCAGTAAAGTTTGATTTAACGGTAGAACAAAAGAAAAAGTTAGAATCATACATACAACGTTATAGAAAGCAAAATCCTGAATTTTTAGAGCAAGATATTAATAATGTAATGTTTTATTTCTTGATAAAAGTTATACCTGTTCCTTTATTAAAGGATTGGATATTAGACAATCAAATATTATTCTGTGAAAGATTTATGGAAGATGTAAATGAAACTCAAAATAGTATATTAAAAAATGTACATGGAATTTTACGAGGAAATAATCCGTTTAATCCTAATGACAGCTTTGATCAAGAAACTTTTGAATTAATAAATAAGAGAAAGCCAGTTGATAATTTAAGATTTTTCAAAGATTTATTAGATGGAGAAATGACAGCAGGAATTCCTATTATTACGTATATTGATTCGGTAATCACACACTGCTGTAAAGAAGAAACAATTAATATTGGCGGTATAGACTATAGTGTAGAAAAAATTAGAAATAGCTTTGCACATGGAAGATGGTATATTACTATCGATAATAGCATTATGATGTATGATGCAGATCCAAGAAATGTTCAAGATTATAATTTAGAATTTGTTGGAAAAATAGATGTCGGTGATTTTGAAGAATGGGCTGATACATTTGTTGAGCAAAATAAGAAAAAGATTGATGTTGTTAGAGGATCATATAGATAAAAAATAGCTAGGAGAAATCCTAACTTTTTTATTCTAATTCGTCAATTAAATTTACAACTTCATTTAAAGCAGAGCTGAATAAATGTGTATAAGTGTTTAATGTTTCTTCAATTTTAGTATGTCCTAGATATTTAGCAACTACCGTTATATTAGCCCCATTATTAACAAGTAATGAAGCACAAGAATGTCTGAAGTCATGTATTCTTATTTGTGGCACACCTGCTAATTCACAATTGCGATTCTTTCTTGATGATATAGTATTACTTGAAATAGGAAATGCATCGCCAATTACAAAGTAATCATCATTGAATCCATGTTCTTTAGATACTTGTTCTTTGAGCATTTTAAGGTCATTTAAGAGCACTTTATTAAGTGGTAGTGTTCTTATACTACTTTTTGTTTTTGGCGTTGAGAATTGGAAGTCTTTAACAGTACCACCACGATCAGTAATTTGTTTTTTAACAGATAGTGTTTTATTTACAAGATCAATGTTTTTCCAGGTTAACCCTCTAAGTTCTCCTTTTCTTAAACCACAGTAGTAGAGTATTTCAAACATAACTTTACTTTGTAAATTAGTTTCAACAGAAATAAATTGCTTCCATTGCTCATAAGTAAAATACATCATTTCTTTTGGTATATCAGAAGCACTACTAAATTTAGTCATTTTTGAGTATACCTTATTCAAATTAAAATCGTACCAGGTCATAGCAAAATTCAAAACAGATTTTAAAAACTTCAAGATATCATTTTTATATCGTGTTGAGATATTTGTTTCATTCATTTGCTTTTTCCAATTATCATAATGGTTTATATTAAAATCTTTTAATTTGATATTTAATAAACTTTTTAAATAAGATTTTTTGTTTCCGTAATTATATAAAGTGGTAGGCTTAACTTCAATAGTAGTAGTCCTGTTTTCAATAAAAATATCAATCATCTCATCTAAAGTTATATTATCCATATTTTCATGTCTATGGATTTTTAACCTGAATTCAAGTTCGGCATCTTCTGCTTCTTTTTTAGTAGCAAATTTTCCTGACTTATATCGATCGTTTCTTCCGTCCATATCTTGATATCTTACCATAAAGAACCAAGCACGACCATCTTTAGTTTTATCTTTAGCTTTATAAACAGGCATTATATCGTCCCTTTCTTGTGAAAAATTCAATAAAGTGATATAATGTAAAAGGAAACCCAATTACATTATTATCTAATAGTGTTTAAAGTTTGCTAGACTTTGTGGTTATCCAATTTGACTTACTGTTGGCGCAGTAGGTCTTTTTTAATAATCAGCTTTTCCAATTATTTCATAATCTGCACTTAAATTAAATGTGTGATATGGTTCATAATTGTTCTCTTCATTATAAACTGGTATCATAACATAATATATGAGTTCACGATCATCGTCTTCGTCATCTTCAACTATAAAAGGTGGTTCTTGGTCTTCATAAATTCTTACTATCTCTGCATCATGACCTTTTCTTCTGATTAAGTAATCGCAATCATAATCAGAAACATAACTTGTAAGTTTAAAAGAAACAGATTCACCTTTAACATAACGAGGTTGCATAGGATTGCATTCATGAGTAATTGTTAATCCATAATGATTAGGTACTTGTTTTATATGTTGGATTACTCCCCAGCCAGAGAAAAACTCATCAGCTGCTTGTTCTAATGTGTAATTAGCGGGTATTTTAGTTACAAAAGGATATCTATATACTAATACTTCAGCATTTGGATCTTCTAATAATTTTGAAGAAGTAGTATTAAAATATTTAGCTACTAATTCCATTTTATCTGCACGAGGCATCATTGTACCTTTTAACCATTCACATATTGTTGAATATTTAATATTAATATCATCTGATAATTTTCTTCTGCTTACTTGGTGTATTTCCATATACCTTTTAAGGTTAGTAGCAAAGCATATTTTAGGATCAGTAATTTTATTATTCATAATTTATCACCTCTGATACCAATATACACCGCTTTTTTCCTAAAGTCAACTAAAATTACATTTAAACTGTAAAAAACAAATCTAATTAACTAAAAACTCTTTACAAAATTCCATTTAAACTGTAAAATAGAATTATCAAACATAGAAAGAGGGTGACTATTTATGATTGTTTCCATTATATTTGGTAATTACAAGTCTAGCAAAGCTTAAACACTATTAGATAATAATAAGGAGAGTGATGAATATGAATAGTGAAAAACTAACAGCTGAACAATTACTACAAGTAGTATCAAGTCAATGGGCATCTGCTACAGATATCATGAAAATTGGTAGTGTAGGAAGAAATAAAGCCCATGCAATTAGAAGTGAAATAGATATATCATTATATGGAGATGACTCTAAAGGTCGTAAT